>Ga0210013_1000077_pt1 | contig 84540 bp, 80 predicted proteins | sample CryGeymeta201506_FD_185553 | JGI IMG/M metagenome (GOLD analysis project Ga0210013, IMG submission 185553) | Groundwater microbial communities from Crystal Geyser aquifers in Utah, USA - Crystal Geyser metaG 2015-06 (SPAdes) (version 2) | ecosystem: Environmental > Aquatic > Deep subsurface >...
TGCGCCCCTGTAATAAATGCAACCAGCAGGCGGTCAGGGGAAACCGCTTTTCGCCCCGTCGGGCTAGCTGGCGCAAAACTGTTATGCAGCCCGCAACTGAATCACTTTGCCGGGCGTGCCTTCTATCAAATTGAATAATGTTTCCAGTGCCTCGCGTTTTTCAGAAAGATAGTCGTATCCGTCATAGTGCCGGGCTTGCACGCCGCTGATACCGTGGCTTTGAAGGCGGCCCCGGGTGTCGGTGCTTATGCGTGCGGATGCCAGCAAGGTTTCAACACCGGAGCGAATGCGTTTGGCCTGAAAGCCAACAATTCCAGCACCAGCAGCGCACGCCCAATCGCTTATGGTTCGCTCACCTAGGCGCGATTTGCCACCATTCATAGATAGGGCGTATGCGCCCATCGGGTTACATTCCCGCAAGGCAGCAGCAGCACCAGAGATAAGCGGCACTGTGTGCGGTCTAGGCCCCTTCCCGGGCCTTCCTTTGCCATCAAACAAGGTTATCGAATCTGGCGCAATGTTGGCAGTCAACAAGTTGCACAATTGCTCGATGCGCTGGCCACCAGTCAACAAGTGCAAGCGCAGCACGCCACCGATAAAGCCCTGCATAGGCTTGATGATTTGCCAGTATTTGCGAAGTTCGTCTGCGCTTAGTGGGTTCTTGTCGGCGCGGTTCGCTGATTCGTCTGGTTCAGTGTCAGCCGCCGGGTTGTTGATGATATTGAAAGCCTTGAAAGCCACGGGAATGCTTGGCTTGCTTCGGGCAGCTTTGGCAACTTGGTAAGCGGCGCGAATGTAGCTGCGAAGTTTGTTTGCCGTGCGGTCTTTCCCAGCCTCAATCGTTTTTCGCATCATGTCGGCTATCTGTTCAGCGGTCACTGTGTTGGCAGGCAGTGAAGCCACGCCGGGCCATGCCTCGATAACGTGAACCCTGAAAATTGAACGGGCGGCAGCGTGCGATATGCGATTCAGCGACTTCAAATAATCGCAATAGGCATCAAGTAGTTTTTCCAGCGTGTTGGTTTGATTTTTAAGCTGTATTGTCTTTTCGGCAGCTTTCGCCAGTGCATCAGCTTTCAGACTTCGCGGGTCTTTGCCTTCGTCAATCAGGCGTTGCAATTCACGTGCCTTTTCTTGCGCCAGTGGAATAGTCCAAACGTCAGGGCTTCCAATGGTCAGGCGTATGGTCTTTTCTTGATACAAAGCCTGAAACACGTAAGACGGTTTCCCGGCAGGTGTGGCACGCAGTCCAAGCCCTTTGGCGGTCGAGTCCCATAGAAAAGCCTGTGCTTTGTCATGTGGGCACTTGAACCCGTTAACCCTGCCAGCAGTGAACGCCACCTTTGCCATGTTGCACCCCTTGAAAGTCTTACATCGGTCAGGATGTAACGGCGGATGTAAGACTATTTTGCGAATTTAGGTCAATTTCAATCAACGCTTAGGCTGTTATCCTGTCCAGTGGTTAAGCTCTAACTTGTTGATTTATATTGATTCTATCATCACTGTTCAACACAATGCAACATATACCGCAGGGGACTCAAAATCCCCCTCCGAAAGGAGTGCCGGTTCGATTCCGGCCCCGGGCACCAGCCATACACAAGAAAAGCTTGCTATACAAAAAAGTAGCAAGCTTTTTCTCTTTTTGTACCCTGTAGCCACCAGTACCGGTTTTTGCACCGGGTCGCCTGTTGCGTCCGTCGAAATCTAGGGAAGCACTGGAATGTTTTGTCCCGGGGTCTTCAAGAGACACTGTGGTGGGGTCAAGGGCGGGCGCAGCCCGGCGAAGCGAACCCTTGATGCCGCCACAGTGCCTCTTACGCTGCACGGCAGGCCGAATGTCGCACATTAGCCGCGTTCGGCTTGTCGTGCAAACGCGCAAATTACCGACTGTCCCAACCTCGAATAGCTTGGGATCAAAAGTCGTAAATAGCGTGGGGCGCAACAAACGATCTCGTTTTAAATCAATCAGTTGCCCTGAGTCACCCTTCTGGGATGTATCAATTTCGTAATAAAACGTGTTGCGTTGTTTCGTTTTCGAAACATTACTGCGCATCGATTTTTTTGCAAAGCCCGCATTCAGCTGCGTCTTTTTGTCCAGTGCACCGTCACCACTAAACAAAGTTCGCCAAGGAAACACCATGTCTGTTCGAAAAACATCCACCATCATGGTTGCCGTCGCCGCCACGCTTACTGGTTTTTGGCTTTACACGAGCAGCAACGCACAGCCCAATGAGCCAGTGGCTGTCGGTATGGGCGCTGCGGATGCGGTTCAGGGGGTGCTGCGTGCTGGCAAGCCGACCATCATCGAGTTTGGTGCCAACAACTGCGTGAGTTGCCGCGAGATGAAACCGATCCTGCATGCACTTGCGCAGGACTCACGCATTGCCGTGGCCGATGTCGACATTTTGAAAGAGCGCGAGTACATCGGCAAATACCAGATCCGCCTGATGCCCACACAAGTGTTTTACAACGCCCAAGGCGTTGAAACCGGTCGCCACATGGGCAAGATCAGCGCTGAAGCTATCCTGGCCAACCTTGGCATGACGCCAGCTGCCGTGACCACCACCGCCATCACACCGAAAGCCGCGCTGTGACTGGCCTTGAAGGCCTAGCCGCAGCTTTTGCAGGCGGCGTGCTGACCTCCGCCTCACCCTGCGTGCTGGCCGCGGTGCCGGTGGCCGTGGGTTTTGTTGGCGGCCAGGCCAACAGCCCACGTCGCGCCTGGACCTTGTCGCTGGCGTTTGTGGCGGGCATGAACATCGCTTTGCTAAGCATGGGCCTGGCCGCTGCGCGACTGGGTTTGATGATGGGCACGCTGCCTGGCCCTTGGCTGGTGGTGGTAGGTGCTTTGGTGATCGCTCTGGCGGTTTGGCTGTGGCGTGCGAGCAGTTCTTGCAGCGTCGGCTTACCCAACGTCCTGCAACAGCATTTGGCGCGCTCAGGCTTGTGGGGCGCGCTGGTGCTGGGGGCATTGATTGGCACGGTGATGAGTCCGTGCGCCACACCAGCCTTGGGCGCAGCGCTTGCCATTGCTGGGTCGGGTGCAGCCCTGGGTGCGTCCATGATGTGGGGCGCGGCGCTGCTGCTGGCCTACGGCATCGGTCACAGTGCCTTGCTGCTGTTGGCTGGTGCCATGCCGTCAGCAGCCAGCGCCATGATCGCGCGGTTTTCGCGCTGGGATGCCTGGCTACCAGGTCGGCGCACGTTTGCCGCAGTGATGTTGTTGGCCGGTGCGTGGTGGGTGGCGCAAGGGCTGGGGTTTGACGTTTTACTCAACTGAGTTCGGTTCGCTGCGTCTTTTCTGGCCAGGTTGCACATTCTCTTTTTGGTCATGATCGACCAAAAAGATGACAAATTTTTTTAGGTCGGTTGCATCTTTTGGCGCATCCGCACGTCCCCACTGCCATGAAACCACCCATCTTCTCCAAACTGCCACGTCTACGCGTCAAGCGCTCACTATCTCAACCCGCCATCCTTGCCCTGCTGCTGGCACTTGCTGTACCTTTGGTCGCCAGCGCTAACCCCTTGGGCGATGTGTTGCAAGCCGCGCTGGATCACCCTGCCGTTCGCTCGCGCCAAGCCCAGCTGCAAGCCGCCGATCAGGACGCATCGGCCGCAACTGCGCGCTACTTTGGCCGTGGCAACCTGCTGCTGGACCAAACCAGCTACGAGGGCAAACATGTGGTGGGCTACTTTTACCCGGGCCAACCGACCCCCGCCATTCTGGACGACAACATCAGCCGCGTTGGCATCAGCTACAGCCTGCCAATTGATTTGTTTGGCGTGATCGCTGCCTCGCGCGAGAAGGCGCAGGGCAACCGCGATGCCCAGGACCTGCTGGCGCGGCAAGAGCAGCTCTTGCGCCTGAACCAGGCGGCCAGCGCCCTGACACGCAAACAAGCGCTGCAACTGCAAACGCAGGCGCTGCAAACCCAACGCGAGCGGGTTGAAGCCTCGGTGGCACGGATTCACCAGGAGGTGGATTTGGGCCGCACCGCCGGCGTGGACTTGGCCTTGGCCGAAAGTGACTTGGCGCGCCTGCAAGCCGAAGAAGCCCGCCTGCAAGGCCAGTTGGGCGACACCCGCGCCGACTTGCGCGACGCCAGCGGGCAGGACCCCGAAGTCGGCACGCAGATTGTTGCCACCCCCGCCTGGCAAGATGTGGAACCTGAACAGACCCTGGCGGTGCGCATCGCCCAAGCGCGTTTGCTCAGCTTGCAAGCCAGCAGCCGCGAAGCCAACCGCAATTTGTTGCCCGCCCTGAGCCTCGGTGCCGATGTGTTCAGTAACCACGGCGGCAGCGGCGACATGACCACCCGCGCCATCGCCTTGCGGCTGACCATACCGCTGGAGGTGGGCAGCTTCAAACGTGCCAATGCCGATGCCGCCCGCGCGGTGGCGGCAGAAGAAGATGTGGCCGCCAGTCGGCAAACCGCGCGCCGCCAATGGCAAAGCCTGCATTCAGCCTACAACAGCGCGCAAGCCGATGCCCAAGCGCTGGACAAAGAAGTGCGCTACCGCACCGAAGTGGTGACGGTGGAAGAAAAAAAATGGGAGCTTGGCGCCCAAACCCTGGAAAACCTGCTGCGCCAACGCCGTGACCTGCTCGATGCCCAGTACCGGCTGGCCGACGCGCGCTTTCGCAGCCTGAACGCCTGGTCGCAAGCCCAGGTGCTGGCCGGCACCGAGGTCACCCAATACATCGCCACTTTGAACCCGCAAAAACCATGAACACGCCCAACACTCTGAATGCGAGCAACGCCATGTCTCAACCCAAATCCAAAAAAACCCTGATCGCCATCGTCGTGCTGGTGCTGGTCGCCGGTGCCGTGCTGGCCGTGGTCAAACAAAAATCCCGCCTAGCTGCCGAGGTCGTCCCGAAAGCCACGCCAGTGACGGTGCAGCCGCTGGCGCTAACCCGCGGCCCGGTCACCCTCACCTTGCCACTGGCTGCCGAAGTGCAAGCCGTGCAAGAAGCCAACATCGCCAGCCGCCTGACCGGCTATGTGACGGCGCTGCGGTTTTCTGAAGGCGACCGCGTCAAAAAAGGGGAGCTGCTGGTGCAGATCGACACCGCTGACGCCCTGGCCAACCTGCAGCGCGCACAAGCCGACCTGGCGCGCACGGACCAGCAGCAAGCTACCTTGAAGGCCGATCTGGCTGCCGCAGAAGTCGGGGCACGGGCGGCAGACGACCGCGCAGCGCGTGCCAAAACCCTGTACGACATGAAGGGCGTGTCGCTGGAGCAACTGCAAACCGAACAAACCAACCAGGCTAGCGCACAGGCCCGACTGGCGGGCACGCGCGGGGCGCTGAACGCTTACCAGGCCAGCCTGAGTGCGGTGAAAGCAGGTGTGCAGGCTGCGCAAATCAACCTGGGCTATGCCGACATCCGCGCACCGTTTGATGCCATGGTGGCCGCGCGACCGGTGCAAATGGGTGACCTGGCCACACCGGGCAAGCCCTTGATGCGCCTGGTGGGCTTGGGTGAGCAGCGCTTGCTGGTGACCTTGCCCGAGGGCGCGTCAGCCCAAGCGCTGCGCCTGAACAAGCAGGACTTGCCGCTCAAACCCTGGCCCGAAGCCACGGCCCAAGGCATGCGCCGCATGGAGGCACGCGCCACCGGCCTGACCCCTGGCACCCGCGCCAGCGTGCAACTACTGACCTACAAGGCTGACGGCGTGCTGCTGCCCGATGCCTGCCTGCTGGGCAATGATGGTCATGCCGCCACGGTGTTTGTGCTGCCCAAGGACGGCCCGGCCAAAGCGCTCAAAGTCAACCTCATCGCCAGTGGCAGCGAAGGCACCGTCAGCACCGATGAAGGCTTGAGCGGCCAGACCATCGCCTGTGGCGGGGCCGACGTGCTGACCCGTTTGGCTGCAGGTGTGCCTTACCGCATCGCCATGGGGCGCTAAGCCATGCTGTTTCGCTTTTTTTACCCCCGCCCGCTGCTGCTAGCGATGATTCTGCTGATCGGCGCAGTGCTGGGCGTGGTCGGATACGTCAACTTGCCGCGCAATATGTACCCGGATGTCGAGCGCTCACAAGTCACCGTCATCACACAGTTGCCCGGTGCCACAGCGCAAACCGTGGCACAAAAAATCTCGCGCCCGATCGAGCAGGAGCTCTACGCTTTGGCGGGCATTCGGGACGTGCAAAGCACCAACAAGAACGAAGTCTCTATTGTCAAAGCCGAGTTTGAGTACGGAAAGGACCTGGATGCCGCAACCTTGGGGGTCAACAACGCACTCTCCAGGGTGCGCGGTAAATTGCCGCCTGATGCCCCACCATCGGGCGTGTACGGTGTCGGTGGTTTCACCAGCCCGGTGCTCACGCTGGCGCTCTCGCCCAAGTCTGGCAGCGGGGTGTCTTTGAGCCAGATTCGGATGCTGGCCGAAAACGATTTGCGCACGGCATTTTTGACCCAGCCCAACATTGCCAACGTGGAAATTTTTGGCGGCTTTGAGCCCACGCTGCGGGTAGTGTTTGACCCTTTGCAACTCGCCAGCCACCAGATCAGTCCAGCGCAATTGCAGGACCTGATCGCCAAAATGGGGCGGGACTATCCCGTTGGCCTGTTTCAGCAAGCGTCGTCCCTGATGGCCTTAAGTGTTTATGGCGAGCGCGTCAGCGTTGAAGCCTTGCGCCGCTTGCCGCTGGGCAATGGCTTGACGCTGGCCGACGTGGCACAGGTGGAACTAAGCCAGGCAGAGCGTTTTTCAGCCTTCCATGGCAACGCCAAGCCCGCCATTGCCATGTCAATCCAACGTGCACCCGGGCAAAGCGTCCAAGGGGCTCTGACTGATGCCAACCGCATCTTGCAGGACGTGCAGCAGCGCTACGCCAACATTGAGTTTGCTGTGGCCGACAGCCAGCAGGAGCTAATAGAAACCTCCAACACCAACATGATCGAGGCGCTGCGTGATGCCATTGTGTTTGTGATGCTGGTGATGCTGCTTTTTCTGGCCAACTGGCGCGCGGTGGTGACGGCGCTCATCAGTATTCCGCTGGTTTGCTTGCTGACCCTGGCCGTGCTGTGGCTGATGGGCAAAGAGCTCAATATCATCGTCATGACCGGCATTATTCTGGCCTTGGGCATGCTGGTGGACGACGCGGTGGTGGTGCTTGAAAACATCGAGCGCCATTTGGAGCAGTTGCATGAAGAGGTTGAAGTTGCCGTGCGGCGTGGCACTGAAGAAGTGCTCTCACCGCTGTTGGTGGGCACGCTGGCCACAGTGGCGGTGATTGGGCCGCTGCTGTATGTGGGTGGCTTTTCTGAGGCCATCTTCTCGCACCTGATTCGCCCGGTGCTGATCGCCGTGTTTGTGTCTTATTTTCTGGCGGTTACCTTTATCCCCAAACTTTCGGCCTACTGGTATCGCAATGGCTTGCCACCAAAGAACCGTTGGGAACTGGCGCTAGAGCGCTTCTATCAGCGAACGCTGGCCGGCGGTGCCGGGTGGTACGTGGGCCTGTTGCGCTACGCCATGACTGGGGGCTGGCGCAAGCGTGCGTTACTGGTGCTGCCGGCCGTGCTGCTGCTGGCAGTCAGCATTGGCATCGTGGTGCCCTTGATCGGGCGCGACGCGCTCTCGCCCATGGACACAGGCATTGTGAAGGTGCACGTCAAATTTGGGGGCAATGTGCCGGTTGCGCAGGCCGAAGAACGACTCAGGGACTTTGAACAAGCCATGGCTCAGGACCCGCGCCTTTTGCGCAGCAGCGCCACTTTTGGGTCTGAGCCGGGCACGCTGTCACTTGGTTCGGGCCAACTGCCGGGCGAAGCGACCTTTACCCTGACCTATGTGGACCGGTTGAAGCGTGCACAAAGCAGTTGGGGTATTGAGGCTGATCTGCGCTCGCAATTGGCAAAGGTACCCGGTGTTGTCAGTGCCGATGTGTTTGACTCGGGTGCCACGGCGTTGTCCACCATCAAGGCACCGATTGACATTCGGCTCAGCAGTGACGACTGGCATCTTTTGACCCAGAGCGCACCGGCCGTGGTGGCGGCGCTTCAAGCGGTACCGGGCATCACCACTGTTTCCACCAGTTGGGATGCCAACAGTGAAGAAGCGCTCTTGATGCTGGATGAAGAAAAACTGCGCCTGCTGGGAGCCAGCCCAGACCAGGTGGTGGGGCAGTTGCCGCTCAAAGGTCTGGCCGTGGCCAGCCTCAGCAAAATGCCCAGTGTGGGCAGTTTGCCGGTGCGCACCTATTTCAGCGACAGCTACCGTGCCAATCCGCAAGCATTGCTGCTGTTGCCCATCGTGCTGGCCAACGGGCAAAGCGTGCCCTTGGGTCAGGTAGCGCGCATTGAGCACCACCCCTCGGTCGCCCTGCTGACCACGGATGGCATTCGCTACTCGCTGGACTTTTTTGCCTACCGTAACACACAGGCCATCAGCCAGATCAGTGACGCAGCGGTGGCAGCCGTAGCCAAAGTGCTGCCGCCCGGCGTGAGTTTCAGTGACGAGGGCGACTACCCAGCCTCCAGAGAATCGAGCAAACGCATGATTTTGGGACTGGGTCTGGGCATGTTGCTGCTGCTCGGTGTGCTGGTGTCTTTTTACCAAAGTGTCGGCTTGGGGTTGTTGTCGGTGGCGATCCTGCCGCTGTCGGTCATTGGTGCCATGTGGGGTCTGCTGGCCTTTGGCAAGGCGTTGGCGCTGCCCGCCATTTTTGGCATTGTGTTGCTGTTTTCCATCATCATCAAGAATTCGATCCTGATGGTGGACTTTATCCAGGAGCGTCGTGCAGAAGGCCAGGGTTCGCAACAAGCGGCCGAAGGTTCGGTGCTGCTGCGTTACCGCCCAATTCTGATGACGGCGCTGGCCACCATTGCCGGCATGATCCCGATTGCCATGGAAAACGCCATCGGGCTGGAGCGCCTGTCGCCGCTGGCCGATGCCGCCATTGGCGGGCTGCTGGTGGGCACCTTCATGAGCCTGTTTTACCTGCCGCTGTTTTATGTGTGGATGTCTGGTCAATCCGCCGCACACTCAAAACAATAGCTACTTGCGCTTATTTCGTAAGGGCTAGAGGCCAAAAACATTAAGAAAATTACGCTTGCTGGTTTTGGATGGCCTTTGCCTTTGCAGCGCGTTGGTCTTGTCGCCTGCATCTTTTCAACAAGCGCTGCGTCTCCAACCTTGACAACTTTGTCATTTGATTCCACAGGAGAAATTCACCATGACAGCCAACGAAATCCTCGACATGATGCGCAAAGGCATGGGCCAGGTGCCCGCCGCCATCGAAAAATCAGTACAGGTTGACCCCGGGCTGATCCAGGAGCATGTGCGCTCCAAAGCCTATGCCATGCCCCCTGAAGGCGGCGCCATGGACGAAGAAACCCGCACCATGATTTACCTGGCTGCCGCGCTGGCTGCGGGCAGCAGCACCTGCATCCAAGCCATGGCCAACAAGATCGCCCAGCAAGGCATGTCGGCGGCCAAAGCGCTGGAAACCGTTCACATCGTTCGATTTGCCATGACCAGCAAAGTCATTGGTGATGCTGAAGCGGTGTTTGGCGCGCTGGCAAACAAGTCGTCCAGCTAAGGCCTGCAACCTCGTGCAACACGTCACTCGCCATGAAACAGCACGCCGCCCACCTGGGTGAGCACTTGCGTCACCGCCTGTTCTTTTACGCCAGCGGCGCCATTGCTTTGGGCTGGGTGCTTGGCATCGGGTTGCCTGATGTCGCCAACTCACACCAGCGTGCGTTGGGCTGGATCATGAACACCCTGGTGTTCCTGATGATCTACCCGATGATGATCGGGCTCAACCTGGCGCAGTTGCCAAAAGCCTTGACGCAACCGCGTCCGTTGCTGCTCACGCTGTTCTACAACTTTGTCATCACGCCCCTGCTGAGCTACGCCCTGGTGCAGGCCATGGCCGCCCCGCCCGAACTGGCGCTGGGCTTTTATCTGGTGATGCTGATCCCGGGTTCGTCCATGGCGATTGCCTACACCGGCATGGCTGGCGGCAGCCTTGAAGTGGCCATGCTGGCACAAGCCGCAGGTTTTCTGGTGGTGCCCTTCGCGCTGCCATTTTTCATGCACTGGGCAGGTCAGTCGCAGGCGGTGGTGGTGCCACTGGGCAGTCTGGTCACCACCGTGGTGCTGGTGCTGATACTGCCCATGGCCCTGGGCGACGTCACGCGGCGCGCCCTGGTGCGCCGCTATGGCCCAGCCGTGTTGATGACCCTCAAGCCCTTTTTGGGGGTGATTCCGGCATTGACGATGCTGGTCCTGATGATGCTGATTTTTTTCAGCAAAGGGGTCATGCTGGCGCAAAACTGGCAGATGCTGCTGCCGCTGATGGCCGCCACGCTGGCGTTTTTGGTGGTCATCCTGGCCTTGATGACCTGGTTGAACCGGTGCATGGGGCTGTCGTATGCCGAGCACATGGCGGTGGCCTTTGTCTGCAGCGGCAAAAACAACGCCACGGCGATTGCGATTGCCATTTCCACCGCCGGGTTTGGCCCGATGGTGGCCGTGCCCGCCGCTACGCTGCCCATGTTTCAGGCGGTGCTGCTGGTGGGTTATGTGCATCTGGCTGACCGCCTGCGGCGCTACTATGCACAAGCGGTTTGACCATGGAGTCACCAGCAAAAAATATCATTTCAATAGCTGTTTACGCTTATTTAATAAGGGCTACAGGCTCATTTCATGCTCATCGAGGCTTTTTTGTTAGGCCTGAAATTTGTCCCCTTGGGCAATTTGCGCGATCATCGCGGCCATGAATGCCCAGAAAGATTTCACTGAAACGTCGGTTTGCTTGCCCTGCGCTGCTGCCATTCTGGACGATGGCAGCAGCGACATCGACGCCCGCTTGGCCGCGTTTGCCCAGCAACAATGCAAAAGCAGTGTGCGCGTGCGTGGCCTTTACATGCAACGACGCCCCGCAGCCAGCGGCTGCAAGGCGGATCGGGTGCTGGTGGACATCGCCACCGGAGACACCTATCTGGTGTCGCAACCACTGGGCCCGGGCTCGGTCGCCTGCAACTCCGACCCGCAAGGTTTTGCACGCGCCAGTCAAGTGCTACGCGATGCTTTGCGTCAGACACCTGACCTGGTGATCTGCAACCGCTTTGGCGGCCTGGAGTCTGAGGGGGGTGGCTTTGCCGCAGAATTGCTGGGCATCATGGCCAGCGGCATCCCGTTGTTGACGGTGGTGTCGCCCGCACGTGTCTGCGCCTGGCAGCGTTTTTCTGGGCAAGCGTCTTTGCTGGTAGCCGATGGTGCCGCCTGGCAATGCTGGCTTGATGCGGCTTTGAACCTGCGCCGTCTGCCTGCTGCGCGGTAGTTGTCTGCCAGGCCGACGCACGTTTGCTGCGGTGATGTTGTTGGCGAGTACGTGGTGGGTGGCGCAGGGGCTGGAGTTTGACGTGTTGCCTAACTGAACTTTGTTCGCTGCAAACAAGGGCTGGAGCACAAGCACTGCGGTAGCCTGCTGGAGGCGTTACATCTTTGCGCACTTGGCGTGCTTGCAAGCGACCCATGAAGAGAAGATGTTGTCGATGCTTTGATGTGCGTTATGTACGGACGATTGGCGTACAATTACTTGATCTAACCCGTGAACATTTTTTGGTAAGGATGAAGAACATGCAAGTCAGTACCACCTCCCCCACCAAGGCCAGAGGCTCACGGCTTGAGGCGCGCATTAGCAACGAACAAAAAGCGCTGTTTCAGCAAGCCGCGATGCTCTCCACTCGAACGTTAAGTGAGTTTGTGGTCGCCAGTGCCCAAGAGGCTGCGACCCGAATTATTGAAGCGCATGAAACCATTCGGCTTGAACGTGAAGACCAGATCAAGTTCGTCCAAGCACTGCTCAACCCACCCAAACCCAATGCGCGCCTGCGTCAAGCTGCCCAACAGTACCGCACCATGTTAGGCGTTTAAAACCGTGCTTATTACCGCGCGGCAAGTGCTGGCGCTGCAAAAAGAGCACGAGCGCCAGAACTTCACCTGCGGCAGCCCCGCGCTTGACCGTTATCTCAAGAGCCAAGCTCGCCAGGATAGCGACAAACGGGTTGCCGCTGTATTTGCATTGGTCCAGCCGCCAGCCTCTCAAGTGTTGGGTTACTACACCCTGTCATCGTCAACGATCCATGCCGATGAAGTGCCGCCAGAGATCGCTCGCAAACTTCCCCGCCATCCAAAATTGCCCGTCACTCTACTGGGACGTTTGGCAATCGATCAAGGACTCAAAGGTCAGGGGATGGGGCAGTTCTTGCTCATGGACGCACTGCATCGCAGTCTGCAAGCTGCCGTCGGTATTGCCGCCATGGCTGTTGTGGTTGATGCCAAAGATGCATTGGCAGCAGATTTTTATCAGCACTTCGGCTTCATACCGTTGAACCAGTCGATCAGTAGGTTGTTTTTGCCTATGAAGACCATCGCGACACTTTTCGATTAGATTTGTTGTAACCGAGTGGCAGTACCAAGTGCTGCAGCAAGCCTTGCGCGATACAGCCGAGCTGAACATACACATGGTAGGCGCGCAGCTTTCTGCAAATGGCGGCTCGGTACTCATCGACTTCAACACCGCCGCCGTGTCATTGGCATCCACAGGGCGGTGAATCCGATGCTTGGTGATCAGCGTCTGTCACCGTTTTGTCACTTCAGGTGCTTAGGCTACGCGATGTTATTTTTACTTTTGCAAGGACTGTTTTCATGAATTCTGCTTTTCTCTACCGCGCAGCCACCGCAGCCTGTCTGGTGTTTACCGTAGCGGCTTGTGCCAGCACCGGGTCACAAGACAAGCAAAGCGCACCGACCCCAGACAGCTACACCTTCGGCCTGTGGGGCGATATGCCTTACAAGAAAGCTGGCGACCAGCCCAAGCTGCCCGCTGTGCTGCAAAGCATCAACGCCTCAGACATTGCGTTTTCGCTGTACGACGGCGACATCAAGGATGGCAGCTCGAAGTGCACCGATGATGTCTATACCGACGCGCTCACCATGTTCAACACCCTGAAAAAGCCTGTGATTTACCTGCCTGGTGACAACGAGTGGACCGACTGCCACCGCACCAACAACGGCAGCATGAACCCGCTGGAGCGCCTGGCGCACCTGCGCAAAGTGATGTTCCCCAGCACCCGCTCGCTGGGCCAGCAAACCCTGGCGCTTGAACACCAGGGCAAATTGGGTGAGGCCTATGTGGAGAACACCCGCTTCTCTTATGGCCCGGTAATGTTTGCCGGCTTCAATGTGCCTGGCAGCAACAACAACCACATTGCCACACCCAAGCAATGCACCGGCAAGAGCAAGCGCAAACAGGCCGACTGCGACCTGGCCGTGGCCGAGTTCATGGCGCGTGACCCAGCCAACATCGCTTGGCTGAAAGAGACCTTTGCCAAAGCGCGTGAAGCCCAAGCCAAAGGCGTGGTCCTGGTGGTCCAGGGCGAACCTGGCTTTGACGTACCAGAAACCGAAGATGTCGATGAGAGCCTGGCGCCTGAGGTGAGCGGCTACCGTGCCTTCATGACCGCCGTGACGCAGGAGACCGAGCGCTTCAAAGGTCAAGTGCTGTTTGTGCATGGCGACATGCATGTTTTCAAGGTGGACAAGCCGTTGTACCAGCCACTCAAACCGCTGCTGAATTTCACCCGTTTGGGCACGTTTGGCAGCCCGTCACTGCATTGGGTCAAGGTCACGGTGAACCCGGCCAACCCTAATCTGTTCCAGATTGACCCGGTCGCAGTTCAACACGCCAAATAGGCAATGCAAGCGTCAGCAGACAACTCCTCTAGCCATTGGGTTCAACCGGCCTCGCCGAACATCAAGCCTGCCGCAGCCCTTGCTCCACCGTCGGATAGCGCAAGTGCAGGCGCAGTTCTTTTTTCAGCCGGGTGTTGTCCATGCGGCGCGATTCGCTCATGAAACTGAGCAACAGCAGCGGCATGTGGTCGGGCGCTGTGCTGCGCGGTACACGGCGTGGTCGCGGCAGCCCGTACAGGTCAGCAGCCAGGTCAAAGTAGTCGCCCATTTTCAAGACGCTGTCGTCATTGGCGTTGTAGATACGCTGCGGCTTACCGCGCCACAGCGCCGCCACGCAGGCGCGCGCCAGGTCGTCGGCGTGAACATGGTTGGTAAAAACGTCGTCTTCGGCATTGAGGACAGGTGTGCCGCGCAGCAATCGGTCGCGTGGCGTGCCGCCGACCCGATTGGGCGCGTAGATGCCAGGGATGCGCAAAACAGTACTCACCACGCCCGTAGAGCGGCCAAGGAAACGCACCAGACTTTCAGCATCAATTCGCTTTCCAGCCCTTGCTGTATGGGCGTCAGCAGCTCTTGTTTCTGTAACAATTTCACCTTGGCAGTCGCCGTAGACTCCGCTGGTGGAGCCATACACCAGCGACTGCGGCAGCGCGCGCTGGCGCAGCGTGCGTATCAGTGCCAATGTGCGCGGGTCGCCACGCCCGGCCTCTGGCGGCGGCGCCAGATGCACCACTCGCGTTGCCAGGCCACTCAAGCGCGCCAAGCTGGCGGGTTGATCCAGGTTGCCCTGCAACGGCGTGACTCCCTTGGCACGCAGTTCCGCCACCCGGCCCGCGCTGGAGGTGAGCGCCAACAAACATACCCTGCCTTGCATGAGGGCGGCCACGCGCACCCCCACGTCGCCACACCCCACCAGCAACACGCGCTCGCGCCGAAACCGCGCTGGCAACGCGCCGGGCCGGGTGGCATACAACAGAGGGTGAGGGCTTTTCAATGCAGGCAAAATCGGTTCCTTTGAGATTGGCAACAAGCCCCAAGGATACCCAGAACATGACAAATATGGCTGACAACAGCTCCCATTTCCAGATTTCCATCGAACCCAGTGGCCGCAATTTTGCCGTTGCCGCCGGTGAAACCATCCTGGCCGCCGGCATCCGCCAGGGCGTCAATATGCCCTACGGCTGCAAAGACGGCGCCTGTGGGTCATGCAAATGCACAAAGCTCAGCGGCTCAGTCACGCAAGGCGCCCACCAAAGCAAGGCACTCAGCGACGATGAACAAGCACAGGGCTTCGTACTGACGTGTTGCGCTTTTGCCACCAGCGATGTGGTTCTTGAGTCCCGACAGGTCACCGCCGAAGGTACCTTCCCGATCAAAAAAATGCCTGTGCGCGTCAAACAAATCGAACGCAAGTCGAACGACGTCGTGCGACTGGTACTGCAAACGCCGGCCAACGAGCCGCTGCAGTACCACGCAGGCCAGTATGTTGAGTTTTTGCTCAAAGACGGCAAACGGCGCAGTTATTCGATGGCCAATGCGCCGCACCTCATCGCCAACGGGCTCGACTTGCACATCCGGCACATGCCTGGCGGCTTGTTCACCGACCAGGTCTTCAACACCATGAAAGAGCGTGATATTCTGCGCATCGAAGGCCCTTACGGCAGCTTTTACCTGCGCGAAGACAGCACCAAACCGATCATCCTGCTGGCCTCGGGCACCGGGTTTGCACCGATCAAGGCGCTGCTCGAACATATGCAGTTCGTGGGCATCGCGCGCCCGGTCACCCTGTATTGGGGCGGCCGTCGCCCCTCTGACCTGTATCTGGATGACTGGGTCAAAGCGCAGTTGCCAACGATGCCGCACCTGCGCTATGTGCCAGTCGTGTCCGATGCGCTACCTGAAGACGGCTGGGCCGGTCGCACCGGTTTTGTCCACCGCGCGGTACTGGCTGATTACCCTGATCTGTCTGGCTTTCAGGTGTACGCCTGCGGCGCCCCGGTCGTGGTGGCGTCGGCGCAGCGGGATTACATCGGTGCCGGGTTGCCGCCCGATGCGTTTTATGCCGACGCCTTCACCTCTGAAGCCGACAAGGCGCCTGACGCCACAACCTGAACGCCGCGCCAACCACTGCCGTGCCGAAGCGGATTCATTTGTCACAAATACTTACCTTGGCCAACGCTTCCCCGACTTCCCAACGCCGCCTTTTTGCGGCACATTACGGTTCCATGTCCGCTGCCTGGCGGAACAAGACTGAGAGACAACCAATGAATCCACTTTTTTCGATCCAATCCCGCACCGTCGCCCTGGGCTTGGCGGCTGCTGCTGGCGTCGCTGCATTCCTGGCCGGCTGCACGTCCACACCACTGCCGCCACCGGTTGCCTCGGCACCCCCACCCGCGCCCAAGCCTGCGCCCAAGCCGATTGTGGTGATTCCGCCGGTGGCAGCGCCCACGTTTGTATCGCAAGCGCGCTCCCCACGCGACTACCGTCAGGACGCCGCCCGTCACCTCTACACCAAGAATGCCGATCGCATCTACCACGGCAAGATGCCGCCGCTGCTCTACGCAGTGGGTGTATTGCAGGTGGAAGTCGATGGCCGAGGCAACGTGACTGGCACCAGCTGGATGCGCGCGCCCCGTCACGCCCCCGAGGTGATGGCCGATATTGAGCGCACCGTGCGCTTGGCGGCACCGTATCCTGCACCGGTGCGGCTTGGCCGCGTCACGTACACCGACACCTGGTTGTGGCACAAGAGTGGAACTTTCCAGCTCGATACACTGACCGAAGGCCAGGTGTAAAACGTCTATTTTCACCTGCAGGTTTTTTGACGGGCATCAGTAAAACGCATTTTGGTGCGTTCTCTTGATAGTTTGGCGGGGGTAAAGTAGCGCCCACCCAAAACCACAGGAGATGCCATGAGCCAGGAACTGTCCCCCGCCGAACTTGCCTTGCGGGATGCCACCCGGGAATACCACCGTCTGCCCACCCGCGGCAAGATTTCGGTCAACGCCACCAAGCCACTGATCAACCAGCGCGACTTGTCCTTGGCGTACTCACCCGGCGTCGCCTACCCCTGTCTGGAAATCCAGGCCAACCCGGACCTGGCTTATGAGTACACCAGCCGCGGCAACCTGGTGGCGGTGATCTCCAACGGCACGGCGGTGCTGGGTCTGGGCGACATTGGCCCACTGGCCGGAAAACCGGTGATGGAAGGCAAAGCCTGTCTGTTCAAGAAGTTTGCCGGTGTTGACGTGTTTGACATTGAGCTCGACGAACATGACCCCGATAAACTCGTCGACATCATTGCCGCGCTGGAGCCCACCCTGGGCGGTATCAATTTAGAGGACATCAAGGCCCCTGAGTGCTTCTACATCGAAGAAAAACTCAAGGCGCGCATGGGTATCCCGGTGTTCCACGACGACCAGCATGGCACGGCCATCATCAGCAGCGCGGCGTTGGTCAATGCACTCGATCTGGTCGGAAAAAAGATTGAAGACGTCACCGTAGCAGTCTCGGGCGCTGGTGCCGCGGCCATCGCCTGCCTGAACGTGATGGTGGGTCTGGGCGTGCAGGTCAAGAATGTCTTTGTTTGCGACTCCAAGGGCGTCGTCTACAAAGGCCGCCCCGGTGGTTACGACAAGTCCAAAGCGCGTTTTGAGCAGGACACGCCCAAGCGCACACTAGCCGACGCGGTCAACGGTGCCGATGTGTTTCTGGGTTGCTCGGCCGCTGGCGTGCTCACACCCGAGATGGTCAAGACCATGGCTGACAAGCCCATCATCCTGGCGCTGGCCAACCCCGAGCCCGAGATTCGCCCCGAGCTGGCCAAAGCCGCCCGACCGGACTGCATCATTGCCACCGGCCGCAGCGACTACCCCAACCAGGTTAACAACGTCCTGTGCTTCCCCTACATTTTCCGTGGCGCACTGGACTGTGGTGCCACCCAGATCACCGAAGAAATGAAACTGGCCTGCGTGCGCCAGATTGCCGACCTGGCCAAGGCCGACATCAGTGAAGAAGTCGCCAGCGCCTATGCCGGGCAAGACCTGGCCTTTGGCCCGGACTTCATCATTCCCAAGCCGTTTGACTCGCGCCTGATTTTGCGCATTGCCCCGGCCGTGGCCGAGGCGGCTGCCAAATGTGGCGTGGCCAAACGTCCGATCAAGGACATGGATGCCTACCGGCGCGAGCTGTCGCGCTTTATCTACTCCACTGGCATGCTGATGGAGCCGGTGTTCAACGCCGCCCGCAATGCGCCCGCAGCATCCAAACGCGTGGCGTATGCCGAAGGTGAAGACGAACGCGTGCTGCGCGCGGCGCAAGTGGTGGTCGAAGGCAACCTGGCGCGCCCGATTCTGATTGGCCGCCCGGCGGTGATCGAGGCCCGCATTGCCAAAGCGGGCCTGCGCCTGCAACTGGGCAAGGATGTCGACGTGGTCAACCCCGAGGACGACCCGCGTTTCCGTCAATACTGGGAAACCTACCACCAGATCAAGGGCCGCGACGGCGTCAGCCCCGAGGCGGCCAAAGCCGCGGTGCGCCGCAGCACCACCACCATTGCTGCGTTGAGCGTCAAGCTGGGCCATGCCGATGCCATGCTGTGCGGGCTGCACGGCCGCTTTGACGTGCACCTGGACCATGTGCGCGACATCATCGGGCGCAAGGCCGGGGTGGACACCTTTGCCACGCTCAATGCACTGATGCTGGAACACCAGAGCATTTTTGTCGCCGACACCTACGTCAATGAAGACCCCACCGCCGAGCAGTTGTGCTCGATTGCCCGCATGGCCGCCGATGAAGTTCGTCGCTTTGGTGTGCCGCCCAAGGTGGCGTTCTTGTCGCACTCCAACTATGGTTCTTCGCAACGTGCCTCGGCTCGCAAAATGCGTCGCGCCACCGAACTATTCAAAGCAGCCAACCCGGACATCGAATGCGACGGTGAACTGCAGGGCGACGCCGCGCTGTCCGAAGCCATCCGTCACAACACCTTGCTCGACAACTCGCTCAAAGACAAAGCTAACATCCTGATCTGCCCGAACCTGGACGCGGCCAACATCTTGTTCAACGTGCTCAAGATGACCGGTGGCAATGGCGTGACCGTGGGTCCCATCTTGCTGGGCGCGGCAGCGACAGCGCATGTGCTGAACCCGTCGAGCACCGTGCGCCGCGTCGTCAACATGACCGCGCTGGCGGTAGCTGACGTAAGCGCGGGGCGCTGAGCAAACAGCGAACTGCCCGGGCTGTGGCGCACAAAATCCGCCACTGACCCAATGCCACGGGCAAGCGCTATCGCCCGATCAAAAACGCCAGCACCCGTTCGGCAAACTTGCCATACGGTGGCATCAAAAATTTGAGAGAACTCCAGCGCGCCTGGTAGAACACTGGGCGCAGTTTGGAGAAGGTCTCAAAACCCTCATGGCCATGGTAGTGGCCCATGCCGGATTCGCCCACGCCGCCAAACGGCAGGTCGTGCTGGCCGACATGAAACAGCGCGTCGTTCACTGACACGCCGCCACTCATCACATGGTCAATCAGGTACTGCACCTGCGCCGTGTCATGGCTGAACGGGTACACCGCCAGCGGACGCGGCCCGGCGTTGATGCTGGCCACCACTTCCTCCAGCTGGGCATAAGTGCGCAGCGGCAGGATCGGGCCAAAAATTTCACGCTGCATCAACGCACAGTCGGGCGGCGCGTTGAGCACAAGGGTCGGGGCGATCTTGCGTGTGGCGGCATCAAAGGCCGGGCCGTCCAATAATTGCACCACTTGCGCACCGCCGCTGCGCGCTTCGTCAAGCGCGTTGAGCAGCCGGTCAAAAGAGCGCTGGTCGATGATCGACGTGTAGTCGGGTGAGCTGATGGTGGGGTAGCGCGCCTGCACAATGCCGCGCGCCAGCGCCACAAATTCGTCCACCTTGCTTGCGGGCAACCAGGCGTGGTCGACCGTGGTGCAGATTTGCCCGGCGTTGAGCAGTTTGACGAACATGATGCGCTCGGTGGCGGTTTGCAGGGGGTAGTCGTCACACACAATCGCAGGCGCTTTGCCACCCAATTCCAGCGTGACCGGGCACAGGTTGGCGGCGGCGGCAGCCATCACCGCCTTGCCGGTCTGGCCGGAGCCGGTGAACAGCAGGTGGTCAAATTTGAGTTTTGAAAACTCGATGCCCACGCCGCCGGTTTCGTCAAAAAACTGCAGCTTTTCGGGCGAAAAGTAAGCTGGCATGTGCGTTATCAAATACGCCGCCAGGTGGCGCGAGTTCTCGCTCATCTTGACCATGGCGCGGTTGCCCGCAGCAAAGATGTAGCTCAGCGGCACCAGGCTCAAATTGAGCGGAAAGTTCCACGGCACGATCACCCCCACCACGCCCAGCGGCTGTGGTATCACACGGTTGCGCGCGCCAAAAAAACTGCGCCAGTCCACCGAGCGCGATTGCGGGCGCATCCAGCCGCGCAGGTGGCTGATGATGTGGTCAATGCCGTCCACTGCCGGGAAGATTTCGGCTAGCAGCGTCTCGTGGCGTGAGCGGTGGCCGTAATCGGCGCTGATGGCATCGCACAGCGCCTCTTGGTGCTCGCGCACAAAACGTTGCAGGGTGCGCAGGTCGGCCACGCGCTCTTGCAGCGTCGGCACCGGGTGCGCCAGGTAGGCTTGGCGTTGCAAGGCCAGGGCTGCTTGAAGGGTTTGCGACACGGTTGGGGCTGGTGGATTCATCATGTCCGCAGTTTATGCCGCGAGCGGCCGCGCCTGCACGCCAACGTGAGCGATTGAACACCAGCCCCTAACCGCTCACTTGCCGGCCAAATTACCCCACAAGCTCTTCAAGCGCGCATCACGTCCGCAACTGGTGCGATAAAAATCATAGCGCACCGGATTTTTCTTGTAGTAATCCTGATGCTCGTCCTCGGCGGGGTAAAAGTCGTCGGCCATTCGGATGTCGGTGACGATCGGCTCTGTGAACGGCTTGTTGGTTTCCAGTGCCGCTCTGGACGCTTGGGCCTGCGCCAATTGCTCTGCGCTGGTGGCAAAAATCACCGTGCGGTAAGGCGAGCCAATGTCACAAAACTGGCGGTCACGCACGGTCGGGTCAATGGTGTGCCAGAAATGGTCTACCAGCTGTCGGTAACTGACCTTGACCGGGTCAAAGACAATTTTGACGGCTTCGGCATGGCCGGTGGTGTGGCTTGACACCTCGGCATAGCTGGGGTTGGCGGTTTTGCCACCGGTGTAGCCCGAGGTGGTGGAGATCACGCCTGGCACTTTGTCAAAGTCAGACTCCACGCACCAGAAGCAGCCGCCGGCAAAAATGGCCACCTGATGATTGCCATCAGCGACGGAGGCTGCGGCGCTGTTGCTCGGCGCCGCTCTCGGCACGCTTTGGGCGGCCCATTCATACCAGCCAATCAGCGCCAAAATGAAGGCCAGGGCAAACCACAACGACAAACGGGGTTTTCTGGCGCGGGCAGGGGCAGGAGTCTGGTTCATGGCGCATCATAAAAAAGGCGTGCAAAGTCCGTCGCCAGCAAGGGTATTTTGGCCTTGGGCATCCGCCTGAATTGGCGTCTTCACTCACAATCACTGTCGCTATCTTGCTGACTCATCCAACCCGCCATGACTGCTCTGAATGTGTTGGGCACGCCCCTGTTGCCTTGCTCCTACGACCCGCTGACCGGCTTTTATCGCGACGGCTGCTGCCACACTGACGTCCAAGACCATGGCACGCATGTGGTGTGCGCTCGGGTAACGCAGGCGTTTCTGGACTATTCTTTGGCGCAAGGCAACGACCTGATCACGCCGCGTCCAGAATCCCGCTTTGCCGGCCTCAAGCCCGGTGACCGCTGGTGCCTGTGTGCGCTGCGCTGGCGCGAGGCGCTACAAGCCGGTGTGGCGCCGCCCGTGGTACTGGCTGCGACCCATAGCAAGGCGCTGGAAGTGATCACGCTGGCCCAACTGCAAGCCCACGCTGGGTAAGAACGCATGTCAACCCTCTCTGAAACACGACCTGCAGCAGTTGCCTGGCTCGGTTATGGTGGCTTACTGCCTTTTTTGGGCACCGCCTTGCTGTGCTGGTACGAACCCAATCACCGAAGCTTTTGGCTGCAAATGCTGCTCAGCTACGGCGCGGTGATTTTGAGCTTTGTCGGCGCGCTGCATTGGGGCTTTGCCATGGTGCACCCGGATCGTGCCAATCTCGGCGTCGGTGGCATGTATGTCTGGAGCATTCTGCCGGCGCTGGTGGGCTGGATCGCTCTACTGGCTGCCCCCGGCATGGGTGCAGCTTTGCTGCTGGTAGGTTTTTTGGCACATTTCCGTCAAGATCAGCGACTTGCCCGGGTACTTTCCTTGCCGGCGTGGTACCTGCCACTTCGCCTGCAGTTGACGGCAGTGGCCAGCTTGTGCCTGGCCTCGGTCTATTTTCTGGGTCAGGCCGTTTCGCCTGCTGCTTTTAGCGCCTGACGCGGGTGACTCAAGCGATGGCAGCCGACAGCAATGCGAGAAAAAAAACGAGCCGAAGCTCGTTTTTTGCGGACATCAAGAAGAATTACTTCTTGACTTCTGCCTTTTGCATGGCTTCTTCCAATTTCTTGCATTCGGCTTTCATCTTGTCGTCAGCTGTTTTGGGGTCCATGTTTTTGCAAGCAGCCTTTTTTTCTTCCATCGCCTTGGGGTCTTTCATGGCGCCACCGTGCGATGCAGCAAAAGAAACCGTGGCAAAAGCAGCCAACACCATTGCAGACAATAATTTCGTCATAGTCGTTCTCCAGTTCAGTCATTTAGCGATCACGCCCAAATCAGGCGCGGCGCGAATATAGCCCAAGCATGAAACCACCGTTGCCCGCCGCCAAACACATCCTGCGACAGGCAAGGGTAATTGCGCTGTGCCTGGCCACCCTCGCACTGCCCCTGTCTGCACCAGCCGCGCCACGCACACCCAGCGCAGATGCCGAAGTGCTGGAGCGCCTGCCCCTGCGACCCGGTGACACCACCGCCCGGGAGTTCCTGCAACTGCGCCAGGCATTGGCCAAAACGCCAGCCGATGCCGATGTGGCCAACACCTTGGCGCAAGCCTACTTTGACCAAGCCATGGCCAAAGGCGACCCGCGCTACATCGGCTACGCCGAAGCCGTGATCACCCCTTTTGCCCGTACCATGACGGCTGATTTGTTGCTGGTGCGTGGCCAGCTGCGGCAATACCGGCACCAGTTTGAGGCTGCCCTGGATGACTTTGCCAGCGCCTTGCGCCTGGACCCGCAACTGGCGCAAGCCCATGCCTGGCGTGGCGCAATATTCCTGGTGCAAGCCAATTACCCCGCGGCGCAACAAAGCTGCCAGGCCCTGCTGGCGCTGGAGCGCCGCGCCTTGGCCGGTGCCTGCAACGGGTTGCTTTTGGCCTACACCGGGCAACTGCAGGCGGCACAAAGCAGCTTGCAACAAGCCCTGACCGAGAGCCCTGCGCCCGAGAGTCAGCTCTGGCTGCACACGCGCCTGGCCGAAGTCGCCCAATGGCGTGGCCAGACCGCGCAGGCCGAGCAGCATTTCAAGGCGGCGCTGCGCACCGGGCTGGATGACGGTTACCTGCTGGCCGCCTGGAGCGACTTTCTGCTGGACCAGCAACGCCCCGCTGAAGTGCTGGCTTTGCTGGCTTCGTGGGAAAGCTCTGATGGCTTGTTGCTGCGCCTGGCAGAAGCAGAAACCCTGCTCAAACTGCCCGTCGCCGCGCGGCATGTGCAAGCCATTGCCGACCGTTTTGAAGCCGCTCGCCTGCGTGGCGACGTGACCCACCGTGCTGAAGAAGCCCGCTTTGAACTGCGTTTGCGTGGCAACTTGCAGGCCGCCTTGGCGCTGGCCCAAGCCAACTACACAGTGCAGCATGAGCCGCGCGATGCCCGCATCTTGCTCGAAGCCGCGCTGGCCGCCAAAGACCCAGGCGCGGCCCAAGCGGCGGTGCATTGGCTGCGCAGCAGTGGCTTTCAAGACCCGCGCCTGCTGGTTTTGGCCCAAGCCCTGAAGCCCAAGACACCATGAAAAAATTGAGTCATTTTGTGCTCAAGCCCTTGTGGATCATGCTTTGGTCGCTCTTTATTTTGAGCAACCCAGCGCTGGCGCATAAAGCCAGCGACAGCTATTTGCGGCTCGATGTGCAAGGCCAACAAATCACGGGCCAATGGGACATTGCCCTGCGCGACATCGACTTCGCCATGGGTTTGGACAGCAACGGCAATGGCGACATCACCTGGGGCGAATTGCGCCAACGCCAAAGCGAGCTCAGCGCCTGGGCGCTGGCCCGGCTCACGCTGGCGCGCGGTGGGGCTTGCAGCCTGGGGGTTGAGCAACTGCAGGTGGACGAACACACCGACGGCCATTACGCCGTGCTGCAGCTGCGCGGCCAATGCCCCAGCGCCAGTGCCGACCTGCAGTTGGCCTACCACCTGATGTTTGAGGTGGACGCCTTGCACCGCGGCCTGCTGCGTTTGAACCTGGATGGCAGCACCCAAACCGCCGTGCTGGCGCCCGAGAGCGCCACGCAAAACTTCAAGGCGCAGGGTGGTTCGCGGCTGGCGCAGTTTGGCCAGTACCTGGTGGAGGGCATCTGGCACATCTGGATCGGCTTTGACCACATCTTGTTCTTGCTCTCTTTACTGTTGCCCGCCGTGCTGGTGTTTCAGCACCCAGGTTGGCGTGCGGTAGCGCATTTTGGCCAGGCCTTGCGTGAGGTGCTGATGGTGGTGACGGCCTTCACCGCCGCCCACTCGATCACCCTGACCCTGGCTGCGCTGCGGCTGGTGGAGCTGCCCTCCCGGTTGGTGGAGTCCACCATTGCGCTGTCGGTGGTGCTGGCTGCGGCCAACAACCTCAAACCGGTGGTGGCGCACCGGCGCTGGCTGATGGCGTTTGGCTTTGGCCTGATTCATGGCTTTGGCTTTGCCAGTGTGCTGGCCGATCTGGGCTTGCCCCAGGGCGCGCTGGTGCTCTCGCTGCTGGGCTTTAACCTGGGCGTGGAAGTGGGGCAACTGGCCATTGTGGCGGCGTTCTTGCCGCTGGCCTTTTGGCTGCGCCACAGCGCTTTTTACCGCCGGGGCGTGTTTGTCGGCGGCTCGGCGCTGACCTTGTGCCTGGCCGCGGTATGGCTGGTTGAGCGGGCCTTTAACCTGAAACTGCTATGAGCTACAGCGTGGTCTGGTTCAAGCGTGACCTGCGGCTGCATGACCATGCAGCCTTGACGCAAGCCGCCAGCCACGGGCCGATGTTGTGCCTGTATGTGATTGAGCCCAGCCTGTGGGCGCAGCCCGATGCCGCGCGCCAACACTATGAATTCATGCTGGAGAGCTTGCGCGAGCTCTCGCGTGCGCTGAAAAGCCTGGGCGGCCGCCTGCATGTGCGCACCGGCGAAGTGCCAGCGGTGTTGGCGCAGTTGCATGCGCTGGTGCCCTTTGCACAGCTGCTGTCGCATGAAGAAACCGGTAACGAGCTGAGCTTTGCGCGCGACAAGGCGGTGGCGCGTTGGTGCCGCGCGCAAGGTGTGATGTGGCAAGAGTTTGCCCAGTTTGGGGTGGTGCGCCGCTTGCAAGACCGCAACCACTGGCACCGTCACTGGTCAGCACACACCCAGGCGGCACAGTTGCCCAGCCCGGCGCCGGGCACGCTGCAGTTTCAAGCCTCACTTTGGCCAGCGCAGCCCGTGCCCACCGCGCAAGCACTGGGGCTGGACGCCTGGGACCCGGCCGAGCGCCAGCGCGGCGGCTGCAGCAACGGTTTGGCGGTGCTGGATGACTTTTTGCTGAACCGCTGCCGCCAATACCGTGGCGGCATCTCGTCGCCCCTGTCGGCACCCAGTGCCTGCTCACGGCTGTCGCCCTACCTGTCGTTTGGCTGCCTGAGCCTGCGCCAGGTGGTGCAAGCGACTGAACTCAGAATACTGCAACTTCAAGAGCACTCCGCGCATGCTGCAAAAGGGCTAGATGCCTTTTTGAGCAGATTGCATTGGCACTGCCACTTTATCCAGAAGCTCGAATCCGAGCCCGAGCTGGAGTGGCGCAATGTGCACCGGGGTTACGACGGCCTGCGCGAACCCGACTGGAACCCGGCGCATTTTGAGGCGCTGACCCAAGGGCGCACCGGCTGGCCGATGGTGGACGCTTGTGTGGCCATGTTGCGCCACACCGGCTGGCTGAACTTTCGCATGCGCGCCATGCTGGTCTCGGTGGCAAGCTACCCGCTGTGGCTGCACTGGCGCGAAGTGGGCGAGTGGCTGGCTCGGCAGTTTTTGGACTATGAGCCCGGCATTCACTGGAGCCAGATGCAAATGCAGTCGGGCACCACCGGCATCAACACCACACGGGTTTACAACCCGATCAAACAGGCGCAAGACCATGACCCCAAGGGTTTGTTTGTGCGCCGCTGGTGCCCGGCGCTGCGCCGCGTGCCTGACAGTTGGTTGTTCGAGCCCTGGCGCATGCCCGAGAGCGTGCAACAGGCCTGCGGTGTACGGGTGAGCGCAGATGCATGCGCTGGCGCGGCAGACGCCTGGCCGCTGCCGCTGGTTGATCTGGAAGCTGCCACCCGCGCCGCCAAAGACCGCCTGCACAGCCTGCGCCGCACGCCAGAGGTGCGCGCTGGCAAAGCGGCCATTGTTGAAAAACATGCCTCACGAAAAGGGCGCCTGGATGCCACGCGCGCGCAACGCGCCAAGCCTGCTGCGGACAGCCGTCAGATTGGGTTGTTTGATGCAATAAGTGCGGTGGACGCATAAGGTACGTCCACGCAAGCGCGCGAGGCCAGGATAGACCGCAAAATCGGCCGCATTGTTGGTGACCGGTGTCACGCCCAGCGCGATGGCGTGCGCAGCGATCAATTTATCCAGTGCGTCGCGGCTGCGCGCCCGATTGGATGCAGCGCCAATGCCAGAACAAGTCACCCCGTATTCAAGCTCGGCCAATGTGATGGCAGAAATCGCCACTTCGCCAAAAAAACATTGATCGAACCGCTCTTTCACCTCAACCGGTTGATGCTTCATCAAGTAAATGCAGATGTTGGTGTCAAGCATGTACTTGGGTTTCATAGGGCTTCGCGCGCGCCTTCTATGTTGTTGCCGCGACCTTCGACCATACAGCCTGAGAGTTGCCGTTTTTAAAACTTATGGTGGTTGCCATGACCGCTGCTTAATTGAAACCCGTGCAAGCTTCTGCAAAACAATGCCTGCTATAAACATATGGATGTACAGCAACACGCATCCATTGGCCCCATGTAAAGAGTCACTTCTTCGTTCTGGCCGCTACAGAAAATGCCAAAATGAACTTTAGCTCTCGCCATACATCTCAGTGGCTTCAATGCACTGCGCTGCCACATTGGCACTGGCCACTCGGCGAACCCGCTGGCAGATCAGAAACTTCATGAACTACCCGGTGTGACACCAGAACCTGCAACCACTGTTACTCAAATTCAATAGCTGCAACCGCTTTATACATAAGCGCTAGAGGCTTATTTCTTATATAAAACTGACCTACCCCACATGCGCAAAAAATCGGACTTGCCCAGCAAAATTTGCCCTGTCTGCAGCAAGCCCTTTGCCTGGCGTAAAAAATGGGAGCGTGATTGGAACAACGTTAAATACTGCTCGGAGCGCTGTCGCCGCGCAACCCCGCCCTCTCCTCCAAAGTGAGATGAATACGCAGATTTACTGGTTCAGAAACGACCTGCGACTGCACGACAACCCAGCTTTCGCCCAAGCTGCGGCAAGCGCCAGCGCGCTGCTGCCGGTGTATTGCCTTGGTAGCGCCAGCGCGCGTCACAACGGCGATACGCGCTGGGGCGCAATGCAGCCCAGCGTGCATCGGCAACGGGTACTCTGCGACAGCCTGCTGGATCTGCACGCGCAACTGCAATCGCTTGGCAGTGGTTTAACCGTATTTGCCCAAGCTCCGGCCGACATCCTGCCCCGACTCGCCCAGACCCTGGGCGTGCGGACCATCCACTGCGAAAGCATTGCTGCGGCGCACGAACAGGCAGAAATAGCCGCCCTGGGTAACGCGGACGTCGATGTTGTCCAGACCTGGCAGTCAAGTCTGCTTCAGCCGCACCAACTGCCGTTTGCGCTGCCCGATCTGCCTGCAGTTTTTACGGTTTTTCGGCAAACTGTGGAACACCACCGCTGCCGTCCGGACGCACCAAACCCCGCCGTCGCTGTGTTGCCCGCGTTACCTTCGGAGGCGCATGGTTATGGCACCGTCGATCTGACACGCCATGCCCAGCTGCTGCCCCAAGGCGTTGCCGATGCCCGCAGCAGCCTGCCCTATTGGCAAGCAGGGTTTGCAGGTGGCGAGCGCGCTGCGTTGGCACATCTGGCGCACTACTTCGCCAGCGACTTGCCGCGACACTACAAGGCCACGCGCAACGGCTTGTGTGGCATTGACTTCTCCAGCAAGCTCTCGGGCTGGCTGGCCGGCGGCGCGTTGTCGCCGCGCCAGGTGGCTGCAGAAATTGCCCGCTATGAAGACCGGACTGGTCCCAACGAAGGCACAACGTGGCTGCGGCAGGAGCTGCTGTGGCGCGATTACTTTCGTCTACTGCATTTGCAGCATGGTGCCAAGCTGTTTCGCTACCGGGGTTTGTCTGGCAAGACGCCTGTTGTGCATCACAGCAACGCCACTTTTACCCGCTGGTGTCTGGGCCGCACGGGTGAGCCACTCGTCGACGCGGCGATGCACGAGCTGCTCGCCACCGGTTACCTCTCCAACCGGCTGCGTCAGGTGGTGGCGAGCTACCTGATCTACGAACTCGGCTGCGACTGGCGCGCGGGTGCCGCCTGGTTTGAGGCGCAACTCATCGACTACGACGTCTACAACAATCAGGGCAACTGGCTCTACATCGCTGGCAAGGGCAGCGACCCGCGCGGCGGGCGACATTTCAACATTGCCCGGCAAGCGCAGACCTACGACCCCGACGGACACTACCGCAGCCTGTGGCAGCAGCCCTGACAGCGTGCGTTGCAATGCGGTAGTGGTGCAACAATACGGCTTGATACACCTTGACGTTACCGCATCAAAGGTAAACACCATGCAAGCGTTTCGCTGGGATCACTGCTTTCTCACAGGCCGGCCCACGGTCGACCAACAGCACCACTATCTGGTGACATCAACAATCAGTTGGGTGCGGCACAGCGCCAGCAGGGGTGTGGTGGCGCTTAAGCCCAGCATGACCAACGCCGAAGCACTGCTCAAGGCCGCAGACCAGGGCCTGTACCTGTCCAAGGAGCGTGGGCGCAATTGTGTTTCCAGCATCCTGGGTTGAAACATTCGCCAATTCGACAGTAGATTGGTGCTACTATTTTGCTGAACAACTGATCCATCCGTCTTCATGGCCCTAGGCTCTTTTAACACCCGCGCACCCGACGATTTTTCCACCAGCCTGGCACTGGTGGTGGACGGCAACCCGACCTCACGGGCCATTCTGGTATCGCAACTGCGTGACTTGGGGGTGGGCGACGTGGTGCAGGCCACCCGCCTGACCGATGCCCGCAGGCAATTGGAAAACCGCAAATTCGACGTGGTGTTATGTGAGCAGAACTTTTCGGGTGACAGCATGACCGGGCAAGACTTGCTTGACGATTTGCGCCGCGACCAACTGCTGCCGTTTTCCACCATTTTCATCATGGTCACCGGCGAAGCCACCTACGGCACCGTGGCCGAGGCGGCAGAGTCGGCACTGGACGGCTACCTGCTCAAGCCCCATAAAGCGGCGCATCTGGTCGACCGCCTACGCCAGGCCCGCATTCGCAAGGCAACACTGCAAGAGATTTTTACCGCCATCGAGAACGAGGACTTTGAGTTCGCCGCCAACTTGTGTCGCAACCGCTTTGCGTCGCGCGAAATGTTCTGGCTGTACGCAGCCCGTGTTGGCGCTGAGTTGTTGCTGCGCTTGGGCCGCTACGCCGACGCGCGCCAGCTTTACCAGTCCGTGCTGCAAGCCCGCACTCTGCCCTGGGCCAAGTTGGGAATCATCCGCTCTTTTCTGGACGAGGGCCAAACCGCGCGGGCGATTGAAGCACTCCAAACCCTGCTCAACGAAGACCCCAATTACACCGATGCCTATGACCTGCTGGGGCGCGCCCAGTTTGAGCAAGGCAAATTTGACGAAGCACTGCAAACCTACGAGACCGTCAGCAAACTCACGCCGGCATCGCTCACCCGGCTGCAAAACCTGGGCTTGGTAACCTACTACACGGGTGACCGCAAAGGTGCGCAGCCCATTCTTGACCGCAGCGTGCGCATCGGCATCGATTCCAAAATGTTCGACAGCCAGACACTGGTGCTGCTGGCGTTTTACCGGCTGGAAGTTGGCGACCGCAAAGGCCTGCAGCGCTGCCAGGACGACTTTGCCCGGCTGATTGAACGCAACCCCGACAACGCACGCCATCAGCGACTGGGTGCATTGGTCAACATTCTGCAGTTGATCGAACAAAACGAGCTGGCACAGGTTCTGGCTGAGGTGAGCACGCTTTGCAAGCGCATTCGTGAACCCGGCGTTGACTTTGAAGCCGCAAGCAACCTGCTGAACCTGCTTTCGCTCATGGCAAGTCGCCGTATCCAGATGGAAGACCCAACCATCGTGGTTGACACGCTGGGGCTGCGCTTCACCGGCACCCGGGCACTGACCGAATTACTCGCTGGCGCAGCGGCGGTGTTTCCGCTTTATGCCGAGCACATCCGCGCGGCCAATGCCCAGTTGCTCAGATTGACCGAGACCGCCATGTCGAAGACACTGGAAGACAAGCCAGGCGCAGCGGTAGAAGAACTCGCTGCGCATGGCAAAGAGACGCTCAACAGCAAACTGATAGAAACCGCTTACCTGGTCCTCAATCGCTATCCTGACAAGATTGCTGACTTTGCGCAATGGCAGAGCACCATCAATGAACTGCGCACCCGCTACAACACCCAGGGCATTCGCCCCACCTTGGGCGAGCAAAAGCGTCAAGCTGGCGGCTTGACCTTGCGCATTGGTGGCAAGCCAGCGCCAACCAAGGCAGAAGCGGCCGGCCCGGCAAAATGACCGCCTGTACCCAAAGCGGCCTAATTGATGCAAAATCCGGCGCTTGCGGTTCGCTTCACTTTTATAACAAGGAGACTTTCACCATGCGTTTGCTCAAAAAATTGGGTCTGATCATCGGTCTGACCGCGGCAGTTGCAACAACCGCCGTCAGCGCCCAATCTCAACAGTTTGTCAATATCCTCACCGGTGGCCAAAGCGGTGTCTACTACCCTCTGGGCGTGGCACTCTCGCAAATCTACGCCAAGGCCATTCCTAATGTGCGATCGACGGCCCAGGTCACCAAGGCATCGGCCGAAAACCTGAACCTGCTGCAAGCGGGCCGCGGTGAGCTGGCGCTGGCGCTGGGCGACTCGGTGTCCAACGCCTGGCAAGGCAACGCCGAGGCCGGCTTCAAGACCAAGCTCGACAAGCTGCGCGGCCTCTCCGCCACTTACAACAACTACATCCAGATCGTCGCCAACGCTGACAGCGGCATCAAGACGCTGGCTGACCTCAAAGGCAAGCGCATCAGCGTCGGTGCGGCCAAGTCGGGCACCGAGCTCAACGCCCGCGCCATCCTCAAAGCCGCTGGTCTGACCTATGCAGATTTGGGCAAGGTGGAATATTTACCTTTTGGCGAATCGGTCGAGCTGATGAAAAATCGTCAGTTGGATGCCACCCTGCAGTCTGCTGGCCTGGGCGTGGCCTCAATCCGCGACCTGGCTACCGCCATCAAGATTGTGGTGGTGGCTGTGCCCGCTGACGTGGTCGCCAAGGTGGGCGATGCTGCCTATCAACCTGCCATCATTCCGGCCAACACCTACACCGGTCAGACGGCCGATGTGGCTACCGCCGCCATCCCCAACTTTTTGGTGACGCACGCTGGCGTGTCAGACGACCTGGCCTACCAGATGGCCAAGACCATGTATGAAAACATCGACACGCTCTACGCCGCGCACAATGCGGCCAAAGCCATCCAGCGTGACAACGCCGTCAAAGGCATGCCGGTGCCACTGCACCCGGGTGCGGCCAAGTACTACAAGGAAGTCGGTCTGATCAAATAGGCCTGTCAGCGCCCCCTGCGAAGCGGCTCCCGGTGCGGAGCCGCTGCTGTTTCAAGCTTTGGAAATTTATATGACAAATGCACCTGTAGCCCAGAAAGAGCAAGCGCATATAGCTATTTTTTGGATAGCGTTGGCGTTTTCCTGTTTTCAGCTCGTCACCGCCGCCTTCAGCCCTTTGTCGAGCCAGGTGGTGCGCACGGTGCATGTGGGCTTTGTGCTGTGGCTGATTTTTTTGCTGTACCCGCCGTTTGAGCACAGCACTCGCTGGCGCGGCAGCGGCCGCGTGCTGGGCTGGGCGTTGGGCTTGACCGGTTTTGTCTTTGGCCTGTACCACTGGCAGTACGAGGCCGACCTGACGCAACGCGCGGGCGAGCTCATCACCACCGACTGGGTGGTCGGCGTGGTCACCGTGGTGCTGGTCTTTGAAGCCGCGCGGCGCGCCATGGGCTGGGGGCTGCCGGTGGTGTGTGGCGTGTTTTTGCTCTACGGCATCTTTGGCCAATACCTGCCAGGCAGTTTGGCGCACCGGGGCTTTGGACTGGACCAGATTGTGGGCACGCTGGGCTTTGGCACCGAGGGCATTTACGGCACGCCGACCTATGTGTCGTCGTCTTACATTTTCTTGTTCATCTTGTTTGGCGCGTTTTTGGAGCAGGCCGGCATGATCGCGCTGTTCACAGACTTTGCCATGGGCACGGTCGGCCACACGCGCGGCGGGCCAGCCAAGGTGAGCGTGATCTCCAGCGGCCTGATGGGCACGATCAACGGCTCGGGCGTGGCCAACGTGGTCACCACCGGGCAATTCACCATCCCGCTGATGAAGCGCTTTGGCTACAGCCCGGCGTTTGCCGGCGGCGTGGAGGCCACCAGCAGCATGGGCGGGCAAATCATGCCGCCGGTGATGGGCGCGGTGGCCTTCATCATGGCCGAGACCATCAACGTGCCGTATGTGACCATCGTCAAGGCGGCGCTGATCCCGGCCATCCTGTATTTTTTGACGGCGTTCTGGATGGTGCATCTGGAGGCCGGACGCAAGGGTTTGAACGGCCTGGCCAAAAACGAATGCCCTGACCCTTGGGCTGCAGTCAAGCTGCGCTGGCATTTGCTGCTGCCGCTGATCGGCCTGGTGGTGCTGCTGTTTTCGGGCTACACGCCGCTGTTTTCCGGCACCGTTGGGCTGGCGCTGACCGTCATTTTGATTTTTGGCGCGGCGGTCATGACCGGCGTGAGCAGCACGCCCCTGCGCGCGCTGTTCTGGGCGCTGCTGGGGCTGGCCTGTGCCGGTTTCTTCAAATTTGGCGTGGGTACTTTCTTTGTTGTGGTGGCGCTGCTGGTGGCACTGACCTACGCGCGCCGCGTCGGGGCTGACGCGCGCCAGCTGGCGGTGCAAGCCATGGTGGACGGTGCGCGCCACGCGCTGCCGGTAGCGATTGCCTGCGCGCTGGTGGGCGTGATCATCGGCATGATCAACCTGACCGGGGTGGCCGCAGAGTTGGGCGGGCGCATCATCGCCGTGGGCGAAAGCAGTTTGTTTTTAGCGCTGCTGCTGACCATGCTGATCTGCCTGGTGCTGGGCATGGGGATTCCGACCATCCCCAACTACATCATCACCAGCTCGCTGGCCGCACCGGTGCTCTTGAAGCTGGGCGTGCCGCTGATCGTGTCGCACATGTTCGTGTTTTACTTTGGCATCATGGCCGACCTGACGCCACCGGTGGCGCTGGCGGCCTTTGCCGCCGCGCCGATTGCCGGTGCCAGCGGCCTGGTGATCAGCTTTCAGGCGATCCGGGTGGCCATTGCCGGGTTCATCGTGCCGTTCATGGCGGTGTACAGCCCGGCGCTGATGTTGCAAGGTGACGACTGGGGTGCCACTGCGTATGTGGTGGTCAAGGCGCTGGTGGCGGTGGGCATGTGGGGGGCCGGCGCGATTGGTTTCTTGCTGACGCCCTTACATGCGGCCGAGCGGGTAACGGCGATTGTGGCGGCGAGCTTTCTGGTGGTGGCGCTGCCCATGACCGACGAGATTGGTTTTGCTGCGGTGGCGGCTTTTGTCACCTGGCACGTGTGGCGCAGCCGCAGCGCCAAAACACGCGCGGCCTGAGCCCGGCGGGAAAGCCAGCGCAGCATGGGAGGTCTGGCCACTTTGGGCGTTTGCCTGAGTTTGGCTGGCGCGCCAAACAGCCCGCCGGTGTTTGTGCCGGTGACGCAGTTCACGCTGGCTTGGACGCATTCGATTGAGAAAGTACGCTGGGAAGAAGACTACCGCGTTGAACTGGACCCGCAAAGCCGCCAGCCGGTTCTGCACGCCACCGTTGCGCGCATCAAGGGTTCTGCCGCCGGCATGGAGCCGCCACCTGACGCGGTGCTAAAAAACGGCTGGTACCACTACACGCCAACCCAAACGCTGGTGCCTGAACTGCGACTGACCCGCTCGGAGTTCACCAAAGATTACGACTGGTGCGTCGACGGGCACTGCCAACCGATGTCAACTTTAATAGCTAGTGACGCAGGTATTACAAGGGCCAGGGCCTGTTTCCATCCCTAAAATCCAAACAGACTCAGCCCCATAAGTCCAACGGCGGGTCGGTCACCACCGCGCGCAAAATATCCGAGCGTGAGACAAAACCAATCACCGCCCCCGAGTCATCGACCACCGGCAGACCAGGCAAACCGGTATCAAGCAGCGCACGCGCCACGCGGCGGATATCAGAGTCTGGCGCCACGCTGGGCACCGGGGTCACCATGATCGATTGCACGCTTTGCTGCATCAGCGCTTGCCAAACCAAGGCATGTGCGTCAGGGGTAGGCAGGCGATCGGGTGAGAGCAGGTCAGCGCGCGTGAGCAAGCCGACCAGGTGACCGTCGGCATCGCGCACCGGTGCCTGGCCCAACGACTTCTCGCTCAGCAATTGCCAGGCCTGCAACACGGTGGCGCCGTCGCTGAGGGTTACGGGTGGCTGACTCATCACGTCACGCACAAGGCTTAAGGGGCGGCGCGTGGCGCCGCCGGCATCGGCCTGCGCGTAGGCCGCCAGCGGGCTGCGGCGCGTGTCATCCTGCCCCGACGCCCTGGACAAACGGGTGGCCTCAGACTCCACATACGAGCCCGACGACTCGGCCAGCGCGTCACGCCCTTCATGGCCGATGGGCAACACGCGGCGGGTGCGGGTGAGCGCGCCCACGCCGCCCACCTGGCGCAATTGTTCCAGGCTGCCGCGAAACAAGCGCCCCTGCATGCCGTAAACCGAGAACATGGTGTATTTGCCTCCTGTGCTGCTGCCAGCGCGTCACCGTAACAGTCGCTGCGACCGGCGTCAAGGCTACCCCCAAGCGGCCGTCCTTATGATCTTATCGACAGCATCCGCTGCAGACTTGACCCCGGTCGACCCGGCAACGGTGCCCGTCCTTCACGCCTTGGGCAAAAACAGTGCCTGCAAGTCGTTCAAAAAGTCAAAGCCGCGTGCCGTCGGTTGGGCGTGCGTCAAGCTGCGCTGCAGCAAGCCCTGACGCTCGGCCTCGTCCAGCGCAGCGGCGATGGCGCTCAACCCCAAACCGGTGCGCTCGGCAAACTGCTGCAATTCAAAGCCATCGGCCAGGCGCAGCGCGTTGAGCATGAATTCAAACGGCAAGTCAGCACGGCTGACCTCGTTTTCCTGCGCCAGCGCGTTGTCGGCCAGCGCCTGCGTCATGTAGCGTGCCGGGTCGCGCAGGCGCACCTGGCGCAGCACGCGGTGGGCAAAGCTGAGCTTGCTGTGCGCGCCCGCGCCAATGCCCAGATAGTCGCCAAACTGCCAGTAGTTGAGGTTGTGCTGACAGGCGTGGCTGGACCGCGCATAAGCCGAAACCTCGTAGCGGCGCATGCCGTCTTGGCCTGTCAGCTCGGTGATCAGGTCGAGCATATCGGCAACCAGGTCGTCGTCGACCGGGGCCGGTGGGTGCTTGGCAAAGTAGGTGTTGGGCTCGATGGTGAGGTGGTAGATCGACAGGTGCGGCGGCTTGAAGCGCAACGCAGTGAGCACGTCCTGACGCAGATCATCCAGCGTTTGCCCGGGCAGCGCGTACATCAAGTCCAGATTGAACGTATCAAAAACAGTAGCTGCTTCCGCAAGTGCATCAAGGGCTTGAGCCCGATTATGTACACGACCCAGGGTTTTCAAAAAATCATCATTGAAGCTCTGCACGCCGACTGACAAGCGCGTGACACCGGCGCCTCGGTAGGCCTTGAAGCGGTCTTTCTCGAACGTGCCGGGGTTGGCCTCCAACGTGATTTCGGCGTTGGCCGCCAGCTTGACGCGCGCACGCACACCGCCAATCAGTTGGTCAATGGCCTGCGGTGAAAACAGGCTGGGCGTGCCACCACCAATGAACACGGTTTGCACGCTTCGGCCCCAGATGAGGGGCAAGGCAGCTTCCAGGTCAGCCAGCAGCGCGGCCAGGTAAGGCTGCTCGGGCAGTTCGGCCGCGCGCATCTCGTGCGAGTTGAAGTCGCAGTAAGGACACTTCTTCAGGCACCAGGGCAGATGAATGTAGAGCGACAACGGTGGCAGCGTTTGCAGTTGCAGGGTGCCGGGGCGCATGTAGTGCTGGATGTCGCGCGGCTGCACGGCGATATCTCGCTCAATTGGGGCAGATTGGATAGGAATCATGGCTTGCGGGCGACAAGTTCAGCGGGATCGAGGGATCGAGGGTTCAATGGGCCAAGGAGTCACTGGGTCAAGCTGTGGGTACGCCACGCGTGGTAGCCGGTGGGGGTGCCCGCCTCATGCTGGGGTACCAGAAATCGGCGCTCACCCCCACCGGCTACCACGCGAGTCCGTTGCTTCGCCAGCGTCAGAATACCCAATACCAAAAGCTTCCCTTGGTTGCCCCGTGCTGAAGCGTCCAGCACAGTGGCTGGCTTTGGCGGCTGACGATTTGTGGTACTCCACCATGAGGAGGCCGCCAAAGACTGCCGCTGTGCGGATTTAAGCAAATACAGCTTGGCGGCGTCTTCAAGGGCGAAAAGCAATCTCACAACCACCGCTCACGCATCAGCGCCACCATGGCTGCTGCCGAGCGGCCCCGGTGGCTGTTGGCGTTTTTGACCTCAATGGGCAGTTCGGCAAACGTCTTGCCAAACTCGGGGATGAACATCACCGGGTCAAAGCCAAAGCCATTGGCGCCCCGCCGCTCGCGCGCGATCTCGCCTACCACCCGGCCCACCGCCACCAAAGGTTCGGGGTCTTGCGGCGAGCGCACAGCCACCAGCGTGCTGACCATCGCCGCGCGCCGGTTGTCAACGTCCTGCATCTGCTCCAACAGTGCCGTCACATTGTTGTCGTCGCTCTTGGGATAGCCAAACTGCATGGCGTAAAAAGCGGTTTGCACGCCCGGCAGGCCACCAAACGCATCGACGCACAGACCGGCATCATCGGCCACCGCTGGCAGGCCGCTGTGCTGGGCGGCATGGCGCGCCTTGGCCAGCGCGTTTTCAATGAAGGTATGAAACGGCTCGGGGGCCTCCGGGATGCCCAAGCTGCCCTGGGTGATGAGCTCAAAACCCAGCGGGGCGAACATGGCTTGCAGCTCCACCAGCTTGCCGGGGTTATTGGATGCCAACACAATTTTCATAAGAAATATGCCTCTAGACCTTATAGCATAAGCGCAAGCAGCTATGCCTGTGATAGCGACTGCTGTTGCAGCTGAAGCAGTTCGGCGATGCCTTTGTCGGCCAGCGCCAGCAGCGCGTCCATTTCGGCGCGGGTAAAGGCCGCGCCTTCGGCCGTGCCCTGCACTTCCACATAGTGACCCGCACCAGTCATCACCACGTTCATGTCGGTGTCACACGCCGAGTCTTCCACGTATTCCAGATCCAGCAGCGGCGTGCCCTGCACGATGCCCACCGAGATGGCGGCCACCGCGTTCAGGATGGGTGACTGGCTGATCTTGCCCTGCGCGATGAGCCAGTTGACCGCGTCTTGCGCGGCGACAAAAGCACCAGTGATGGCGGCTGTGCGGGTGCCGCCGTCAGCTTGCAGCACGTCGCAGTCGAGTTGGAGGGTGCGCTCGCCCAGCGCTTTCAGGTCGAACACACTGCGCAGCGCACGGCCAATCAAGCGCTGGATTTCTTGCGTGCGCCCGGTCTGCTTGCCGCGCGCGGCTTCGCGGTCGCTGCGGCTGTGGGTGGCGCGCGGCAGCATGCCGTATTCGGCGGTGACCCAGCCCTCGCCGCTGCCTTTTTTGTGCGGCGGCACTTTCTCCAGCACCGAGGCGTTGCACAACACCTTGGTGTTGCCAAACTCGATCAACACCGAGCCTTCGGCGTGCACGGTGTAGTGGCGGGTGATGCGCACCGGGCGCAGGGCGTCAAAGGCGCGTGCGCCGGTGCGGGCAAATTCACTCATGAATATCCTTCGTTCAAATAAAAATTCAGGCGATTTTTTTGGTCGAGCGACGAATGGCTTCGTTAATTTCGGCAATCGAACGCTCGATGGCCGCATCGTCCAGGTCGCCTTGCTCAGCGTCGACTTCTATCCAGCCCAGTTGCACCGTGGAGGCAAAAAAATCGCCATTGACCATTTCGGTGGTGACGTTGCCACCGGGGGCCTCTTGCACGTCAGGCGTTTCCCATTTCATGGCAATGCAAGTCACGTTGTCGCACGAGGCACCACCCAGGCGCAAGGCTTTTTCCACCATGTCGGGCACGGCCACGTCAACCGGTTTGTTGCCCAGCTCAAAAACGATGTCGTCCTCGGAAAGCGAGGACCACAGTCCATCCGAGCACAACATGACGCGGTCGCCCTGCTGCATTGCCAACGGCCCGGTGATCGAAAAAACCGGTTTGGTGGGCGAACCCAGGCAGGTGAATAGGACGTTGCGGTTGGACGTCTCGGTCGCACCGAGTGCGGCTTTTTTGCCAAGTTGCTGCTCCAGCACCGAATGGTCGCGGGTGCGCGTCAGGACGCGACCGTTACGCAACAGATACAAGCGCGAGTCGCCACAATGGGTCCAGCTGATTGCACCGCCTTGCACCACCGCCAGCACAATGGTCGTGCGCGGCGAGTCGAGCATGGCCTGGTCCAGACCGTAGCGCAGGATCTGCCGGTGCGCGGCGAGCACCGCGTTGGTCAGGAATGCGTTGACGTCAGGCAGTTCGGGCTTGGCTTCTTTCTGGAACAGATTAGCCACGCTTTGCAGTGCCATTTGCGCCGCCACTTCACCGTCAGGGTGGCCACCCATGCCGTCGGCCAGCACAAAGACCGCTGACCCGCGGGTATAGCAGTAGCCCATGCGGTCTTCATTGTTCTTGCGCCCGCCTTTGCGGCTCACCTGAAAGACTGAAAATTTCATGTCACTTGCGGTTCAGGTCGGTGGCCTTGAGTACCGTTTTTTTGGTGCCAGACACCATCGTACCGATCTGCATGCGCACCTTCTCACCTACGCTCAAACGGGTATAGCGGCGCTCGCTCGGGCTATTGAGTTCTTTTTGCAGGGCAAACACGGACTGCGGCCGCGACAGCGGGTCCAGGGCCATGCACCACTGCACGACTTCAAGCAAATTGTCTGAATACACGCCTTGTAAACGCCTGAAAGATTGCACCATCGGGTCGTCGGCTTTGCGCTGTGGCGCTTCGCTGGGCGGGTAGCCGTGCATGCAGGCAAACATGCACGCACCGATCGCGTAGATATCGGTCCAAGGGCCCATGGTGCTGTCGCGCCGGTACATTTCGGGCGCAGCAAAACCGGGCGTGTACATCGGGCGGATGAAGTTGCCCTCTTTGCTCAAGACTTCACGCGCTGCGCCAAAGTCAATCAGCACCGCCTTGTCCTCGTTGGTGATGAAGATGTTGGCTGGCTTGATGTCCAGGTGCAGCATCTTGTGCTGGTGCACGATGCGCAAACCGCGCAGGATTTCTTCAAACAGCGAACGGATCGTCGACTCGCGAAACACTTTGGGCTGCTTCAGATCGCGCGCCAGCACAATGAAATCCTGCAGGCTCGCGCCCTCCAGGTAATTCATCACCATGTAAACGGTTTCGTTTTCACGGAAGAAGTTCATCACGCTCACCACCGATGGGTGGGAGATTTGCGCCAACGACCGGCCTTCTTCAAAAAAACTCTTGAGACCCAGCCGATAAAGCGACAGTTTTTCGGGCTCGACCTGCGGTGTCAGCTCGCCAGGCTCGCGCGAGGTCAAGGTCGCGGGAAGATACTCCTTGATAGCCACTTGCGCGCCGTCGTCACTGGTGGCCTGGTACACCACGCCAAAGCCGCCTGCGGCAACCTTGCGGACAATGCGATAGCCCCCGATCTGGACACCTGGCGGCAACGGGGACGGTTTGACCTTTGACATAATTTCAATCGAGGGGAGGCGCAGGAAGCAAGAAACGGGTTATTCTCAAACACAACAAATTGGAAGTTACACCCTCATGTCAGTTTACAGCATGACTGGCTATGCCAGTGCCCAAAGCAAGCCGCAAGACAAGGCCGAAAGCGAACAATCACAAATTGTTTCAAACGACCGTCTGGGCGTTGAAATACGTTCTGTCAACAGCCGTTTTCTCGACTTGACGTTTCGCCTGCCCGAGGAACTGCGTTCGTGCGAGCCCGCCCTGCGCGAGAAGCTCTCGGCCAAGCTCAAGCGGGGAAAGATCGAGCTGCGCGCCTCGATCGAAAGCGGCAATGCCGGTCTGCCCGGTGAACCGTCCACCCGCTTGTTGCAACGCTTGAACGCCGTTCAGGACAACGTCAAAGCCTGGCTGCCGACCGCCGGTGCGCTGAGCGTGGCCGACGTGATTCGCCTGGCCGGCGACCAGAGCGGCCCGGCCGCCCAATGGCAAAAACAGTTGCTCAGCGTGACCGAGCAAGCCCTCAAGGCGATGCTGTCGGCGCGCGAGCGCGAAGGCGCTCGGCTGGCTGCCATGCTGCTGGAGCGCCTGGCCCAGTTGCGCGCGCTGGCGCAGCAAGCCACGCCGCTGATTCCCCAGCTGGTGGCTCAGCAGCGCCAGCGTTTTCTGGACCGGTGGAACGAGGCAATGAGCGCCGCCGACGGTGCTACCGGCATTGAGATGGCGCGGGACCGGGCGCTGACCGAAGCCACCGCCTTTGCCATTCGCATTGATGTCGCCGAAGAACTGACCCGGCTGGCATCGCACCTTGATGAAATCGAGCGCCTGATCCATAAAGGCGGTGAAATCGGCAAGCGGCTCGACTTTTTGATCCAGGAATTGCACCGCGAGGCCAACACGCTCGGCTCAAAATCAGCAGCGCTGGAACTCACGCACATTTCGGTGGACATGAAGGTGCTGATCGAGCAGATGCGCGAACAGGTGCAAAACATAGAATAGCCGCCATGGTTATGGACTACCCCGGTAATTTGTACGTTGTCGCAGCACCCAGTGGTGCGGGTAAGTCGAGCCTGGTCAAAGCGTTGATGGAACTTGATTCGCAAGTGCAGCCATCGGTTTCTCACACCACACGCGCGCCGCGTGGCCAGGAAAAACATGGCCGCGAGTATTTCTTTATATCCGCTGCCGAGTTCGACGCAATGATCCAGGCCGACGCCTTTGTCGAATGGGCGAACGTGCACAACCATCGCTACGGCACATCCAAAAAGGCCATTGAAGAGCGCATGTCGCAGGGCGCAGACGTCATTCTTGAAATTGACTTCCAGGGCGCGCTGCAGATCAAAAAGATTTTCAGCAACGCGGTGACGATCTTTATCTTGCCGCCAAGTTGGGAAGAATTGCGCTCGCGCCTGGAACGCCGGGGCGAGGACACGGCAGCGGTCATTGAGGTTCGCCTGCAAAACGCAGCCCAGGAGATGGCGCACGTCGACCAGTTTGACTTCGTTATAATCAACGAGTCGTTTGACCGGGCTGTTTTTGACATGAAGTCAATCGTCCATTCGCAACGGCTCAAGTACCTTTCGCAGCGCCGCGTAAGGGCAGAAACATTCAAAGCACTGCATATTTCCTAGTGCGTCCACCCGGTTTTTGGAGAATTCATGGCCCGTATTACTGTTGAAGACTGCCTGGTGCAGATTCCGAATCGATTCCAGCTGGTTTTGGCTGCCTCCTACCGGGCGCGCATGCTCAGCCACGGCCATACGCCCAAGGTCGAGAGCAAAAACAAACCCGGCGTCACGGCCCTGCGTGAAATCGCCGCCGGTAAAATCGGCATTGAGATGCTGAAAAAAGTGCCGCTCTGAGCAGCGAGATCAATCACGGCAAAGCACCGCACCGCGGTGCTTTTTTATTGGTGCGACGCTTTGGCAGCCAGGCGCGCGCTATATTCCAAGGCATGAGCGCACCACGCAAGTCAGCCAACCCAGCAACATTACAGCCTGATGGGCAGGAGCCCAGTCCGGCTGAAGTCAACGCTGCGGCCGCCAGTTTTGCTGCCCTCACCGGCAAACTGGGCTACCTCAACGCCACCGACTTGGGTAACGTGCGACTGGCCTACCGGTTTGCCGATCAGGCGCACCTGGGTCAACTCAGAAACAGCGGCGAACCCTACATTACGCACCCGATCGCGGTGGCGTCCCAATGTGCAGAATGGAAGCTCGACGCCCAGGCGCTGATGGCGGCGCTGCTGCACGACGCCATCGAAGACTGCGGCATCACCAAAACCGACCTGATCGAGCGCTTTGGCGCGCCGGTAGCGGAGCTGGTTGACGGACTAACCAAACTGGAAAAACTCCAATTCAATACCCGCGAAGAAAACCAGGCCGAATCGTTTCGCAAAATGTTGCTGGCGATGGCACGTGACGTGCGGGTCATCCTGATCAAGCTGGCCGACCGCACACACAACATGCGCACGCTGTCTGATGCGCCGCGGGCGAAGTGGAAACGCATTTCGTCAGAAACACTTGATGTCTACGCACCGATTGCCTACCGGCTGGGGCTGAACCAGACTTACCGCGAGTTGCAAGACTTGTCGTTCAAGTATCTGCGCCCCTGGCGCTACAGCATTTTGTCAAAAGCTGTGGCCAAGGCCCGCAGCAGGCGCCGCGATCTGATCCAGAAAGTGCAGACCGACCTGGAAGCAGCCTATGCCCACCACAGCCTTGGGGTTCGTATCGCCGGGCGCGAAAAGACGCTGTATTCCATCTACAAAAAGATGGATGAAAAAAATCTGAGCTTTGCTCAGGTGACAGACATTTACGGTTTCCGCATCATTGTGCGCAACCTGATCGACTGTTACACCGCGCTAGGCGTGCTGCATCAGCTCTACAAGCCAGTGCCGGGCAAATTCAAAGACCATATCGCCATCAGCAAAATCAATGGTTACCAGTCGCTGCACACCACGCTGGTCGGTCCATCAGGCGTCAACGTCGAATTTCAGGTGCGCACCGAGGCCATGCATCTGGTGGCCGAGACCGGCATCGCCTCGCATTGGCTGTACAAAGAAGAGTCACCCAATGCCGTTGGCCAGCATGATCGCATGGGATCCCAATGGTTGCAGTCGCTTCTGGAAATTCAAGACGAAACCCGCGACGCCGCCGAATTTTGGGACCATGTCAAGGTCGACTTGTTTCCAGATGCCGTCTATGTATTCACCCCAAAAAGTCAGATCATGGCCATGCCACGGGGTGCGACAGTGGTGGACTTTGCGTACGCCATTCACAGCAACGTGGGCGATCACACGCAGGCGGCCAAGGTCAACAACGAGCAGGTACCGCTACGGACTGAAGTCAAGAATGGCGATGTCGTTGAGATCATCACCTCGCCCGAATCCAGCCCCAATCCGGCTTGGCTGGGCTTTGTGCGCACGGCACGCGCAAGATCCAAGATCCGTCAGTACCTCAAGACACTGGAGCTGACCGAATCCGAACACCTGGGCGAAAAAATGCTGCGTCAAGCCTTGCGCTCAGAGGGCATTGAGAACATGCCCGACCAAACCGGGCTGCATGCTGCGGTTTGGGACAAATTACTGCGTTTCAGCGGTAATCGAACCCGCCCTGAATTGATGACCGACATCGGTCTGGGTAAACGCATCGCCAGCATCGTTGCCAAGCGGATGATGGCCTTGCTGGCCGATGCGGGCGAAAAACCCGATGCGCTACTGCTGACACGCGAGCGCTTTGTTGCCGGTGAAAACGTATCGCAGAGCAGTGTTTCGATTGACGGCAGCGAGAACACCTCGGTCCAGTTTGGCAAGTGTTGTCGCCCCGTCCCGGGCGACCCGATTGTGGGTTACCTTGGCCGCGGCGAGGGTCTGACCATTCACACCAGTGATTGCCAGGTCGCCAACAAACTGCAGTACAAAGACACCGAACGATTTATTGACGTCGAATGGTCTGACGAGCCCGTGCGCTCCTTTGAAACCGGTATCGTCGTCACGGTACTCAACGGCAAGGGTGTGCTGGCGCAGGTGGCCAGCGCGCTGGCCGTCGCTGAAGCCGACATCACGCAAATTGACATGACGGACGCGTCCCCGCATGGTGTGATGGACCTGCGCTTTGTAATCAGCGTGCGCGACCTGGGCCAGCTTGAAGCGGTGTTCAAGAACCTGCGTCGCACCGCGTCGGTATTGCGGGTGCAACGGTCAAAAGACGCCTCGTGAAGTCAACTAAAGAAAAAAAGGACTCACATTCTTTCGAATGTAAGTCCTTTATCTGTATGGTGCGGCTGGCAGGAATTGAACCCACGACCCCTTGGTTCGTAGCCAAGTACTCTATCCAACTGAGCTACAGCCGCTGAGCGCCAGAGTATAGCAAGGTTTTTAATGGTAGGGCGTCACAGACTTGAACTGTGGACCAAAGGATTATGAGTCCTCTGCTCTAACCAACTGAGCTAACGCCCCAACCGAGCGAAGGATTGTAGGGCTTACTTGCGGTGACTCAATGCATTGCTGACCAGCTTGGACGTGATGTCAACGATCTGGATCATGCGGTCGTAGGCCATGCGCGTTGGCCCGACGACGCCCAAGGTACCAACAATTTGGCCATCCACCTCATAAGGCGCGCTGACGATCGACAAATCCTCAAAAGGTACAACCTGGCTTTCGCCGCCGATGAAGATACGTACACCTTCTGCACGCCCGGTCACATCAAGCAAACGCATCAGTTGCGCCTTTTGCTCAAATAATTCAAAGGCGCGGCGCAAATGCCCCATGTCATGGGCAAAGTCGCTCACTGACAAGAGGTTTTTTTCGCCAGAGATGACGACTTCGTCCTGCTTTTCAGCCAACACCTCGGAATTGGCCGCCACCGCTGCGTTCATCAGGCTGGCAATTTCTGCACGCAACGAATCCACCTCGGTTTTCAGACGCTCACGCACCTGCTCGATGTCGAGCCCGACGTAATGGGTGTTCAAGAAATTGGCTGCTTCAACCAGTTGCGGCTGTTCGTAGTCGACCTCGGTGAAGATCACCCGGTTTTGCACGTCGCCTTCGGGCGAAACAATGATCACCAGCACCCGGCGCTCCGATAAACGCAAGAACTCAATGTGCCGAAAAATGGAGGTGTGCCGTGGCGCCACTACCACGCCGACAAACTGCGACAGGTTGGACAACAGGTTGGCCGCGTTCGACAACACTTTTTGCGGTTGGTCATGTGCCAGCCTGTGCTCAGGAATCGCGCCGCGCTGCACCGTGAGCATGGTGTCGACAAACAGACGGTAGCCGCGCGCCGTCGGGATCCGCCCGGCCGATGTATGCGGGCTGACGATCAGCCCCAGGTCCTCCAGGTCAGACATCACATTGCGGATGGTGGCTGGCGAGAGTTCCAGCCCTGAGGCTTTGGACAACGTGCGCGAACCCACCGGCTGACCGTCGGCGATGTAGCGCTCAACCAGCGCCTTTAGCAACAACTTGGCACGTTCATCAAGCATCAGGCCATTTTAGTGATGTAATTTGCGCATGAAATCCAAATTTCAACTTGTCGCGCTGATCGGCAAGTACCAGACTTTTTTCAGCAACGCGACTGTTGCCAGTTCACGCGAGGCACTGGGGGCGGTGGCTGATTTTCTGCACAGTCAGGGCTGCGACGTTGTGCTTGAACAAGACACCGCCCGAAACATGGGTTTGACAGGCTATACCCAGCTGTCAGTGGCACAAATCGGCGAGCAATGCGACCTTGGTCTGGTGGTGGGTGGTGACGGCACCATGCTGGGCATCGGTCGGCAAATGGCCGCCTATGGCGTGCCCTTGATCGGTATCAATCAGGGGCGCCTGGGTTTCATTACCGACGTGCCTTACCAGGGTTTTGCCGCCACCCTGGAGCCGATGCTGCAAGGTGACTACGTTGAAGACCACCGCAGCCTGATGGATGCACGGGTGATGCGCAGCGGCGATTGTGTTTACACAGCCGCAGCAATGAACGACGTGGTGTTGAACCGCGGCGCCACATCGGGCATGGTCGAACTGCGCGTGGAAGTCGATGGCCACTTTGTCGCCAACCAGCGTGCCGACGGCTTGATCATTGCCACACCTACGGGCTCAACCGCCTACGCGCTGTCGGCCGGCGGTCCGCTGCTGCACCCATCGATTCCGGGTTGGGTGATGGTGCCGATTGCACCGCACACCTTGTCGAACCGGCCTATCGTGCTGGCCAATACCTCGCACATTGCCATTGAGCTGGTCGCGGGCCGCGACGCCAGCGCCAGTTTTGACATGCAGTCACTGGCCTCGCTGATGCATGGCGACCGGATCGAAGTGACACGTTCCCAGCACCACGTGCGCTTTTTGCACCCAAGGGGCTGGTCTTACTTTGATACCTTGCGTGAAAAATTGCACTGGAACGAAGGAGTAGCGCCACAGTGAGCCTCAGACGCATCATCTTGCGCGACTTTGTTATCGTGCACGAACTCGAATTGGATTTGGCCGCAGGCTTTACCGTACTCACCGGCGAGACAGGTGCGGGAAAATCGATTTTGATCGACGCGTTGCAGTTGGCCACCGGCGGCCGGGCCGACGCAGACCTGATCCGCGAAGGCGCGGCGCGCACTGACGTCAGCGCAGAGTTTGAAACAACCCCAAAGATCGTCGCTTGGCTCGACGATGCGGGCTTTGATTCCGGCGCTGACCTGCTGCTGCGTCGCACCATTGATCAGCAAGGCAAGAGCCGCGCCTGGATCAACGGCAGCCCTGCAACCGCAACCCAATTGCGTTTTTTGGGTGAACAGTTGCTTGATATCCACGGTCAACACGCCTGGCAAAGCCTGACCCGCCCAGACGCGGTACGCGCACTGCTGGACGCCTACGCGAAGGTGTCGCCTGTGGCGGTGAGTGCCTGTTGGCACCACTGGCGGCAGGCGCAAGAACAGCTCAAACAAGCGCGCACTTCGCAGCAAAATCTGCAAAGCGAGCGCGAGCGCCTGAACTGGCAAATCGCCGAACTCGAAAAACTGGCGCCAGCGCTGGACGAGTGGTCCGTCCTCAACGCGGAACACACCCGCTTGTCGCACGCTCAATCGCTGCTGGACGCCGCAGCAACAGCGCTGGCAGCGCTGGAACAAGACGAGTCGAGCGCCAGCGCCCAACTCGGTTGCGCTGTTGACTTACTTCAAAAACAAGAGCATATTGAGCCAGTATTTAAAGGGCTAGCGAGTGTTTTGACATCAAGCTTGGCGCAATTGGAAGACGCTGCGCACAGTCTGCGCTCCTATCTGCGCAAAACCGAACTCGATCCCCAGCGCTTGCAAGCACTGGACGACCGTCTGGGTCTGTGGCTGTCGCTGGCCCGCCGCTACAAGCGTCAACCCGACGAACTATTCTCCCTGCTGGCAAGCTGGAAGCAGCAATTGCGGGCGCTGGACGCCGCCAGCGATCTCGACGCACTAGCGGCCAACGTGGCCACAGCCTGGCAGGCTTACGCAACCGAAGCTGCCAAATTGTCACGCGCACGTCGGTCTGCGGCGCCACACCTGGCCAAAACCATCACCGAGACGATGCAGGGGCTGGGGATGCCGGGTGGCCAGTTTCAGGTGCAGATCGCACCCACCGCCGAACCGATGCAGTTTGGCCTGGACGACGTCAGCTTTCTGGTGGCGGGGCACGTCGGCAGCACGCCGCGGCCGGTCAACAAAGTGGCCTCGGGCGGCGAACTCTCGCGGCTGGCACTGGCCATCGCGGTGACCACCAGCCAGTTGGGCACGGCGCAAACGCTGATCTTCGACGAAGTGGACGCCGGCGTTGGCGGCGCCGTGGCCGAGACGGTGGGCCGACTCATGCGCCAACTGGGAGGCGACCGGCAAGTGCTGGCGGTCACCCACTTGCCGCAGGTGGCTGCCTGTGCCAATCAGCATTGGGTGGTGCGCAAGCAGCGCTCGGGTGAGGCCACTGTCAGCTCGGTTGCTGTGGTGCTTGGCGAGGAGCGCGTCAACGAACTGGCGCGCATGCTCGGTGGCGAACGCATCATGGCCAGCACGCTCACCCACGCGCGCGACCTGCTGCAAACACAGGCAAGTTGACATGGCCACCAGCAAACGCGATGTCCAAATTGTCTTGATCACCGGCATGTCTGGCTCGGGCAAGTCGGTGGCGCTGCACGCGCTGGAAGACCTTGGTTTTTATTGCGTCGACAACCTGCCGCCCGAATTGCTGCTGCCGCTGGTCAAACTCGAGCGAGGCTTCTACACCAAGCGCCTGGCGATCGCCATCGACGTGCGCAGCGCCAGCTCGCTGCCATTGGTGCCGGAACAGCTGCAACAGCTCAAGGCCAAGGGCTACCAAGTCGATTCAATCTTTTTGGACGCCACCGCAGACACCTTGATCCGGCGCTTTTCTGAAACCCGGCGCCGCCATCCCTTGTCACAAGCCATTCAACTCGACGCGGCAAGCGACGAGCGCCACGCCTTGACCGAGGCGATCGCGCTCGAGCGCAACCTGCTCAGTGACCTGCGCATACAGTCGCATGTGATTGATTCGAGCATGATCCGTCCAACGCAGCTGCAAAGTTACGTGAAAGCATTTATTGGCGCACCAGGCGAGCAGATGACGCTTGTTTTTGAGTCGTTTGCCTTCAAGCGCGGCCTGCCCAGCGACGCCGATTTTGTTTTTGACGTGCGCATGTTGCCCAACCCGCATTACGAACCCGAGCTGCAGCCCCTGACCGGGCGCGACCAACCCGTGATTGATTTTTTGCAGCAACAGCCAGACGTTGAACGCATGCTGCAGCACATTCAAACTTTTTTGGATGAATGGTTGCAAGCGCTGTCGCAAAACCACCGCAGCTACGTGACGGTCGCCATTGGCTGCACCGGTGGCCAACACCGCTCGGTCTATTTTGTCGAACAGCTCAGTCTGCGTTTCAAAAATCAGTGGTCTACGCTCAAACGCCATCGTGAAATTGACGGCAAATGACGCCTACCCACCCGCCGCGAGCAATTTCCTGATAGGTGCCGGCAACCCCTGCGTTGGCCATTGAGCGGCGTCAAACCATTGCCCCGTGCTGGTGAGCACCAAATGCCTGGGTACGACAACTTGTACCGGATGCAGGTACAAGTCCTTGTGCGTGAGCACGTGCTTGAAAGCAGGCAAATCTTGCGCCTGCCCGGCCAAGGTCTCTGGCAAAGTCGCCGCCAACTCCTGCCGACTGGCATACAGGTCAAAGCAGTACAGACCGGCCCACACGCCGGGCGTCGGGCGCTGGCTGAGCCACACTGCACCGTCCTGCGTGCGTGCCCACAACAACCAGATCGACTCAGCGCTGCGCTTGAGCTTGCGCGACTTGACCGGAAAGTTTTCAGGGCAGGCCAACGCGACAGCGCGGCAGCGTGACTGCAGGGGGCAGAGCGAACAGAGCGGCTTTTTTGCCGTGCACACTGTCGCGCCCAGGTCCATCACCGCTTGGGTGTAGCGCGGCATGGCGCGCTGCAGATCACCCGTTGGCAGCAGCGCGGTTGCCTGTTGCCACAGGGCTCGCTCGTTGGCCGCCAACGCCAGGTCGCCGTCAAAACCCAGGTAGCGCGTCAGCACCCGTCTGACATTACCATCAAGTATGGCTACCCGCTCGCCAAAACAGATCGAGGCCACCGCTGCCGCGGTTGACGCGCCGATGCCGGGCAGCGTCTGCAGCTGTGCTGCCGTCGACGGAAACTGTCCGTCATACGCGTTAACTACCTGCTGTGCGCAGCGGTGCAAATTGCGCGCGCGGCTGTAGTAGCCCAGCCCGCTCCACAAACCCAACACGTCGTCCAGCGGCGCTGCGGCCAAGGCACGAACGTCAGGGAAACGCAGCAAAAAACGCTCAAAGTAGGCACGCACAGTGGCAACCTGGGTCTGCTGCAGCATGATCTCCGAGAGCCACACGCGATAGGCGTCGCGCGTCCCCTGCCAAGGCAAATCATGGCGGCCGTGCTGCTGCTGCCAGCGTATCAGCGCGTGCGCAAACTTGGTGTGCGCTGTGCGCGTTGGCAAGCTACTGCTCATCCAGCGCCAAACCAAAGCGCTCGGGTTTGGTCATCTGCATCAGTGAATCGGTCAATTCAACCAATTTAAGCTCCACCTGATCGACTTCGGCACTGCGCAGGTTGACCTCGGCAATGCGCTCGTCGAGTCCGTTGGACGCGTCGGCGATGCGGTCGATGGCCTCGAGTCGCCTGACAAAGTTTTTACGGCGTTCGCGCAACTGCAAGTCCAGCTGGGCAGCGGCCGATTTGCTCCAGGCTTCAATGTCACTCAAAACCGTTTCATTGACGTTGCGCAGACGGTTGGACAGTGCCCGCACCAAGCGATCGGCAAACTCAGGTTGCGCCAACCTGAAAGCGTTACCCAGGCCGAGGTACTGCACGTGGCTGCGTTCGATCAAATTGAGATCAGCCAAATACGGGTCTATCAACGGCTCAGCGGGTACCTGCAGCGAAAAACCGTACTCGGTGTTGAGTTGCAAAAACATTGCCGCCAACATGGCATGGATTTCCATCCCCTTGACGTGCACTTGCTGCAAATTTGCACGCAAGCGTTCAAAGGTGTCGCCATACAAGCGCTTGATACCGACCTTGAAGCCCTTTTGCTTGAGCGCTGCAGACAGCTGCGCCATTTCGCCCTTGAGCGCGACCGAGCCCAGCAAAGCAAAGATTTCCCGCATCAGTTTCAGGTGGACCGATCGCACCGCATGAATCTTGACCCCAGCGGCATCAAAGTCGGCCTGCTCCTGCGCCACCCGCGAGCGCATGTTGCGGATCACTGGGGAATTCTTGCCCTGCAAGCCCTTGAGCTCAAGCAACTGCTCCACCAGATCGCGACGGCGAATCTGAACAAAGCGCGCGGTCTCGGCGCGCAAGGCAGACACGCTGCGCGCCACTGCCGCCCCGAGAATTTTCTGTCGTCGGCCCATGATGTCACGGCTCAATGCGTCTTCCAAATCGGCCAGACAACTGCGTTTGAGCAATTCATCGTCTTGCGTGACTTTGGCAATCAACCCCTTTTGCGCCGAAACCGCCACCACCTGCTTCTCCGGGATGCGAAGAATGTTGGCCGAGTTGCGCCGCTGCCGCTCAATTTGTGCCTCGATTTCCTCCGTGCTGTCCAGCGCGTCCCACAAGGTGTCAATCTTGTTGAGCACGACCAGCCGGCTGGCCACGTCTTGTTCGTCTTCAACCAGATGTTCCTGCCAGATCGACAGGTCAGACTGGGTTACGCCAGTGTCAGCACCCAGGATGAAAACAACAGCTTGTGCTTGCGGAATCAAACTGACCGTGAGCTCGGGTTCGGCGCCAATCGCGTTAAGCCCCGGCGTATCCAGGATCACCAGCCCCTGTTTGAGCAACGGGTGAGCGATATTGATCAAGGCATGGCGCCATTTGGGGATATCAACCATGCCTTGGGCATCCTGCAACAGGCTTTGCTCGGAAGACTGTCTCTGCCAAAAACCCAAAGCGTGCGCCTCCTCCAGCGTCACGCGGCGGGTTTCTGCCACCTTGGAGAATGCCTCGGCAAGTTGCTTGGGGTTGTTGACCTCCAGGTCGGTACGCTCCCATTTTTCAGGCGCCATGCGCCACTCCATCAAGGACTGGGGTTTGAGTCGCGTTTCAATGGGTAACAAACGTAAACAGGGCGGAATTTCGGGGTCAAAACCCATCTCGGTCGGGCACATGGTGGTGCGTCCGGCGCTGGCGGGCATGATGCGGCGGCCGTAGCCAGCAAAAAAAATCGCGTTGATCAGCTCCGATTTCCCCCGAGAAAACTCGGCCACAAAAGCGACCATAACCTTGTCCGCACGCACTTGGGCCTGCAGGCGCTGCAGCCGATCCTCGACGGACGCATCGAGCAAATCCTGGTCTTTCAGCCACTGCGCCATGAGTTTGAGGCGCAGCGCAAATTCGCGCCGCCAGACGCCGTGCTGATCAAACTTTTCGTTGAATGAAGTTCCCAATCTGCCTCCAAAACTAATAGCCGCGGCCAATATAGCACCCTTCGCGCGTGAAACCCGGCCTCAAGTCAGCTCAGAACTTCTGGCACACGGGGCAGTAAAACGTCGAGCGTCCCCCCTGACGAATCACCTTGATCGGCGTCTGACAGCGTCGACACGGCAACCCAGCGCGGCCATACACCATGGCCTGCAGTTGGAAATACCCCGGCTTGCCGTCAGCACTGGAAAAATCACGCAAGGTGCTGCCACCCTGTTCTACCGCGCGGCTCAGAACGTCGCGAATAGCCTCACGTAACAGCGCCGTCCGCCGAAAACTCAGGCGTGCCGCGCTGAGCGTCGGCCGGATACCGGCCAAAAAAAGGCTTTCACACGCATAAATATTGCCCACACCAACCACCAACTCACCCGCTAGCAACACCTGCTTGACCGCCGTGCCATGGCACTTCATGCCTTGCTGGAACAGGGCCAGGTCAAAGCCGTCGCTCAAAGGTTCCATCCCGAGTTTGCCCAACAATTTGACAGCAACAGGGTCAGCCAGGTTGTCCACAAAGACAACCGCACCAAAGCGGCGCGGGTCATTGAGTCTGAGCGTTCCCTGCGTCGTCACCAGATCGAAATGATCGTGCACGCCAGGCGCGGGTAACACCGAAGCAAACAGCAGGCTGCCTGACATGCCCAAATGCACCAGCAGCCACCCCCGGTCAAGCGCAAGCAGCAAATATTTGCCACGTCGGCCTACGGTTTGGACGCTTTTGTTGAGCAACTGGTCAGGGCTACAACCCAAGGGCCAGCGCAGAGGTTTACCCCGGCGCACCGCAGTGACCACAGCACCTGCAATGGCATCGGCAAAACTGCGCCGGGTAACTTCAACCTCGGGTAATTCAGGCATGTGAAAGTGCTTTGTGTGAACCTTCGATTATTATGAACGGATGCGTCTTCACCACGTTTTACTTTCATGGCTTGCGGTTTTTGCATTGGCAGCACAAGCCCAAACCGCACCGCTCAGGGAACCCGCCCCAAAGGTTTCTGCACTTGACGGCGCGCTGTTTTACCAAATTTTGCTGGGCGAACTCAATGCCCGCTCGGAAGAGCCCGGCACCGCTTTCTCCATTCTGCTGGACGCTGCCCGCAAGACCAGCGACCCGGCGCTATTCAAGCGGTCAGTGCAAATCGCGTTGCAGGCGCGCTCCGGGGAATCGGCGCTGGTGGCGGCGCGCGCCTGGTCCAAGGCGCTGCCATCATCACAAGAGGCCAACCGCTACGTATTACAAATCTTGCTTGGTCTCAACCGCTTGGCAGACACCTTGGCGCCACTCAAGAAAGAGCTGTCGCTGACGCCTGCGCCGCAGCGCCGTGAACTTATCTGGGCGCTGCCTGGCTTGTATGACCGCGTGCGCGACAAACAAGCGGCCGTGGCGCTGGTCGAGCAGGCGCTAGCCGACGCGATCAAGCTACCCGACTTGTCGGCTACCGTCTGGGCCAGTCTGGGACGTATGCGGCAAGCCGCCGGTGACAGCCCTGCCGCACTGAATGCAGCCAAGCAGGGGTTGTCGCAAGACCCACGTTCCGAACACGCGGCGTTGTTGGCACTTTCTTTGATCGACCCGGGACGACCCGAAGCGGAAACACTCGTCAAAAGCCACCTGGCCGCAGCCCGGCCGGAGTTCCGCATGGCGTATGTCAAGACGCTACTCAATGGCCGACGCGAAGACGATGCCAAGCTTCAATTGCAAACGCTGCGGGAGCAGACACCAGACTACGCCGACGCCTGGCTGGTCGAAGGCGCCTTGTTGGCGCAACAAGGTCAATCTGATCTGGCGGAGCAGCACCTGTCGCGTTATCTGGACTTGACCAATGCGCAAGGCGACGCCAAAACAGGCGCTGAAGTCAGACGGGGCCGATCACAGGCCTTTTTAACCATGGCCCAGGTCTTTGAGCAACGTCAGGACCTAACCAGGGCGCAAGAGTGGTTGCAAAAGGTGGACAACCCCGACGACATCATGCGCGCGCAAATCCGCAGCGCCGCGCTGATGGCAAAACAAGGGCGGGTCGATGAGGCAATTAGCCTGATTCGAAACCAGGCAGAGCGTTCGAGCACAGACGCCCGACTCAAACGTTCGGCAGAGGTGCAGCTGCTGCGTGACCAGAAGTTATTCGAGCGTGCCCGCGAGGCGCTGAAAAATTACGTCGCACAGTTTCCCGACGACAGCGATCTGGTCTACGACCTGGCCATGGTCTACGAGAAACTGGGGGACTTGGCCGAGATGGAGCGTCTGCTGCGCGAGCTCATCGCCGCACGCCCCGATGATCCGCACGCCTACAACGCGCTGGGCTATTCGCTGGCCGATCGCAACCTGCGGCTGCCCGAAGCGATCGAACTGATCACCAAGGCGCTGCAACTCACCCCAAAGGACCCGTTCATTACCGACAGTCTGGCCTGGGCCTTTTTCCGCAGTGGTAACAACGAAGAGGCGCTGCGCTTGTTGCAACAAGCCTACAGCGACCGCCCCGACGCCGAAATTGCCGCTCATTTGGGCGAAGTGCTGTGGCAGATGGGACAACACGCCTCGGCGCAAGAAATTTTCAGGCAAGGTCTGAAGCTCAGTCCAGAGAACGAAACCCTGAAAGAAACGGTCAAGCGCCTGCGCGTACCATTGTGATGCGTGCGCGTTGTCTTGCTTCGTTTTTTATTTATTTAGCTATTTTATTGATAGCTGGTTGCGCAATATCCAAAAGGGCTGATGGCCTAAATTCTTCAAACATTTCTTTTTGGCAAGGCCGCCTGGCGGTGCATGCCGAACCTGACGAATCACGGGATCAAGCGCAGGCACAGGCGTTCAGCGCAGCCTTTGAGCTGCGGGGCAATGCCAAGACAGGCGAGTTGTTGTTATTGACGCCGCTGGGGAGCACGGCAGCAGCCATTCGCTGGACACCCAATGGCGCCGAGTTACAGGCGCAAGGCAGCACCCGCCAATTTGGCAATCTGCAACAACTGATATTACAAACGCTGGGCTCAGACGTGCCGGTGTCGGCACTTTTTTTGTGGTTGCGCGGGCAGGATGTCGAAGTAGACGGCTGGCAGGTGGACTTGTCGCAATCCGGGCAAGGCAAAATCGTCGCCAGCCGCCAACAGCCACCGCCTGCAGCGCAGCTGCGCCTGATACTGGAACAATAGATGCTGCGGCCCAACCGGCCACTTTTCAAGACTGAACATGAAAGCCATCGTTGACGTCTGCGCACCTGCGAAAGTAAACCTTTTCCTGCATATCGTCGGCCGACGCGCCGATGGTTACCATCTGCTCGAATCAGTCTTCGCCCTGATTGACTGGTGCGACACGCTGCATTTTGAGGTGCGCCGGGATGGCGTCCTGAGCCGTGAAGACCAGGGCGCTGCTTTGCCGGCAGATGACCTGATCCTGCGCGCGGCCAGTGCCTTGCAGCGCGCCGGTTCGGCGGCACAAGGCGCCCACATCGTGGTCGAGAAACGCATCCCGGCACAGGCAGGCATGGGCGGCGGGTCGTCCGATGCGGCCAGCACCCTGCTTGCACTGAACCGGCTGTGGGGTCTCAATTTCAGCCGTGATGCACTCACCGCCATCGGCCTGACCCTGGGAGCGGACGTGCCATTTTTTTTAGGTGGCCACAATGCTTGGGTGAGTGGTATCGGCGACAAGATGCAGCCTGTTACCGTGCCGCAAGCGCGTCTGGTGGTTGTCAAGCCCGGCCAGGGCGTGTCAACCCAGTTAATTTTTTCTCACCCGGATTTAAAAAGAGACTCGCAACCCGCTATACTCTCCGGCTTCGTTGCAGACGCCTTCGGCTTTGGCCAAAACGACTTGCAAGTCGTTGCTCAGCAGATGTGCCCAGGCATTGGTCAAGCTTTGAACTGGCTTGAAAAATGCGGGCTTGACGGCAGAATGACAGGCTCTGGAAGTGCGGTGTTTGCGCGAACGTTGCCCGGCTTTGAATTGCCAACGGCTCCCGAGTCATTGCAGGTCAGGTTATGCAACACCCTGGTAGCACACCCTTTGCAGGGTTGGGCCACCTGAGTTGGTTTTCGGTGAATCATGTGTCACATGGTTTACCCGTGTAGGGGAGTCGCCAAGCTGGTTAAGGCACTGGATTTTGATTCCAGCATGCGAAGGTTCGAATCCTTCCTCCCCTGCCAAATTTCCACGTGTATCGACTTCGTACCTGCCAAAGCAATTGCCTTTTTTTAGTTGGGATACCCATGCAAGCCGATCAAGCCCCTGAATTCATGGTTTTTACCGGCAATGCCAATCCCCGACTGGCAGCAGACATCGCCCAGCACCTGAAGATCGAATTGGGCTCGGCTGACGTTGGCCGTTTTTCAGACGGTGAGGTCACGGTCGAACTCAAGCAGAACGTGCGCGCACGTGACGTTTTTGTGGTGCAAAGCACTTGCGCCCCCACCAACGAGAACCTGATGGAATTGCTGATCATGGTCGACGCGCTCAAGCGTGCATCGGCCGAACGCATCAGCGCAGTCATCCCTTACTTTGGCTACGCCCGCCAAGACCGCCGTCCACGCTCAAGCCGGGTACCAATCTCGGCTAAGGTGGTGGCCAATATGCTGCAGGCCGTTGGCGTCGCCCGCGTACTGACGATGGACTTGCACGCAGACCAGATTCAGGGCTTTTTTGATATCCCGGTGGACAACATTTACGCCTCGCCCGTTTTGCTGGGTGACCTGCGGCAAAAAAATTACGACGATCTGATCGTGGTATCTCCCGACGTCGGTGGTGTGGTGCGCGCCCGCGCGCTGGCCAAGCAACTCGGCTGCGATCTCGCCATCATCGACAAGCGCCGCCCCAAAGCCAACGTCAGCGAAGTCATGCACGTCATTGGTGAAATTGACGGCCGCAACTGCGTCATCATGGACGACATGATCGATACCGCCGGCACGCTGGTCAAGGCTGCTGAAGTGCTCAAGCAACGTGGAGCCAAAAAGGTCTACGCCTACTGCACGCACCCCATTTTTTCTGGTCCGGCTATCGAACGCATCGGCACTGGCAGCGTCCTCGACGAGGTGGTGGTAACAGACACCATTCCGCTGAGCGCGAGCGCCCTGGCCTGCCCCAAGATCCGCCAACTCAGCGTGGCGCCGCTGATCGCCGAAACCATTTATCGAATTGCGCATGGCAAGTCTGTCATGAGTTTCTTTTCTGACCAGGAAAACCTTTTCTGAGCAGGAATTGCAGTCGCCTGCCTTCATTCTGAGGGACGGGCTTTTTTCAATCCGGGTCGCACTGGTCGCGGTCGACCCAAGCAGGAGTTAGTCAATGAAATTAGTCGCTTTTGAGCGTTCAAAGCAGGGCACGGGTGCGAGCCGCCGTCTGCGCATTTCCGGTCGGACGCCCGGTATCGTTTACGGTGGCGCCACCGAACCCAAACTGATCGAACTCGATCACAACGCGCTCTGGCACGCCCTGAAAAAGGAAGCCTTTCACTCGAGCGTCCTGAGCATGGATGTTGGTGGAACAGAACACAAAGTGCTGTTGCGTGATGTCCAGGTGCATCCCTACAAGCAGCTCGTCCTGCACGTGGACTTTCAACGCGTGGACGCCACAACCAAACTGCACATGAAGGTGCCGTTGCACTTCTTTGGTGACGATCAGTCCCCAGCGGTCAAGTCTGAAGGTTGTATTGCCAACCACGTTCTGAGTGAAATCGACGTGTTGTGCCTGCCCGCCGACCTGCCAGAGTTCATTAAAGTGGACCTCAGTGGCTTGACGAAAGGCAACTCGCTGCACTTGTGCGACATTCCCGTGCCCAAGGGCGTCAAGGTTGTCATCCACGGTGGTGACAAGAACCCGGTGGTTGTCTCTGTGGTCGCAGTCGCAGGCGCCGAAGAAGCCCCGGCTGCAGCGGCCGCACCTGAAGCGACCGCCACCGCACCAAAGGCTGATGCCAAAGCAGACGCCAAACCCGCGGCCAAAAAATAAGCACGCCGGCGCGTAGCGTGAACAAGCCCACTTCGGTGGGCTTTTTTTATTGCCGCACCGGCATAATCCAGCCATGATTCGACTTTTTGTGGGGCTCGGCAATCCCGGCCCAGACTATGACGGCACCCGACACAACGCCGGTTTTTGGTGGCTTGATGGCGTTGCCAACGCGCTGAATGCGCCGCTACACATGGACAAAAGCTACCATGGCTTGGTGGCGCGCACCTCGGTCAATGGTCAAACCGTCTGGTTGCTCGAACCGCAGACTTTCATGAATCTGAGTGGCAAGTCGGTTGCCGCACTGGCCCAGTTTTTCAAAATTCCACCGCAAGAAATCCTGGTGGCGCACGATGATCTCGACATTGTCCCCGGCGAGGCCAAGCTGAAACTCGGCGGCAGTCACGCGGGACACAACGGTTTGCGCGACATCCATGCGCAGCTCGGAACAGACCAATACTGGCGCTTGCGACTGGGCATCGGCCACCCCGGCAACAAGGCCGAAGTCATCCACTGGGTGCTTAAAAAACCGTCATTGGATCACCGCATCGCGATTGACCAGGCGATTGACCGTAGCCTTAAAGCCTTGCCAGCACTGTTGGACGGTGACATGGAACAAGCCACACGGCTGATCCATACCAGCAAGCCACCCCGACCCAAACCCCCGCGCCCGCTGCCGAAGGCCGCCGACACAGCACCCATTCCATGAAGATACCCTATTTGTTCACGCTTTTCTTTGCAGCGCTTTCGTTGACCTCGGCCACGGCGACCCACGGCGAGGAAATCTATCGTTGCGGCAACAGCTACAGCCAGATGCCCTGCGCGCAGGGCAAGGTTCTGAACATTGATGACTCACGCGATGCGGCACGCAAAAAAGAAGTCGACGCAGCGACACGTCGCGATAACCAACTTGCCAACCAGCTTGAGCATGAACGGCTGCTGCAGGAGCAGGCACACATACACAAGCCAACCAAGCAAAATGGCGCAAAAACAGCCAAGGTACCCACAGCGCCAGTCCCGGACCAAACGACCACACTCACCCCCAAACGACCCAAACGCGTGCTGCACAAGCACAAAGACTTCACCGCACTGATTCCCGGGTCAGATCAAAAATCCAGCGTCAAGAAAAAACCAACGCAACCCAAAGCTGCCGCGTCAAAGTGAACCGATTGCACTTTGCGCCTGCAGGCGTCGGTACTTCTGCCACAAGGTTTCCTTGTCCTCGACATGCGCCGGGTCTACCGGGATACAGTTCACCGGGCACACCTGCACGCACTGCGGTTCGTCAAAATGGCCGACACATTCGGTGCATTTACCCGGGTCAATCTGGTAAATCTCGGGCCCCATGAAGATGGCCTCGTTCGGGCATTCGGGCTCACATACATCACAATTGATGCACTCGTCGGTAATCAGCAAGGCCATACAGTGCGCCCAAGGCGGTAATTGGACAAGAACCTGATTTTAGGTTTGACAGCGATCACACACCCTCGGTGCTGTCTTGTTCTGGCGCCTTGACGATCATCACCGGCACCCCTGCGGCGTGCAGCAACTCGTTGGAAACGGAGCCCAGCAAAGCGCTACGCAAGGTACTGGTCCCGCTGGCTCCCATCACCACCATGTCGCAACCGTAGTTCTCAAGCAATTCCAGCAAGGTGTTGGCAGGGTCACCGTTAGCGACTTCGCTCTCGTAAGCGATCCCGGCGTCTTCGAGCAGCGCTTGCGCCACCTGCAGCGTATGCGACCCAGCCGCGGCGCTGGCCTGTTCGATCACCCGCGGGTCATGCGCCACCATCAACTCATACAAGCTGGCCGGTTCCTGAACATTGGCCAAAACAACCGTCGCATCAAGGCCTTCGTCCACCAGCTTCACTGCCAACTGCACCGCCGCTACCGCAGCAGCCGAGCCATCAAAGGGTAAAAGTATTTTCATGGAGTTCTCCGGTTGAATCAAAAGGCAATCAGACCTCGGCCCGAATCCGCTCTAGCAGTCGCTGGTGGACATCAGCCGACACAAAAGGGCTTACGTCACCACCCAAAGTGGCGATTTCCCGCACCAGCGTGCTTGAGACATACTGGTACTTATCGTTGGGTGTCAAGAACACGGTTTCCACCTGCGGCATCAGGCTCCGATTCATCCCGGCCAGCTGCACCTCGTAATCAAAGTCGGCGACCGAGCGTACACCACGCACCACCACCTGGGCACCCCGTGCAACAACAAAATCCCGCAAAAGGCCGTCAAACGCAGCGACCTCAACCCCGGCGCAATCAGCCAGCGCGGTGCGCGCCAATGCGACCCGGTCATCTACTGAAAACATGGTCTTCTTGTGATGGCCCGTGGCCACAGCGACAACAACCTGGCCAAACAGGCGCGCGCTGCGGCGCACGATGTCCTCGTGGCCCAGTGTGATCGGATCAAATGTGCCCGCGTAAATGGCAATCAATGGTGAACTCATGGCATACAACTCGTAACATGAACGACCGGATCATTATCAGGTCCAGCCGTCGCGTCAACCGACATGAGCAAATGCGCATGAACGGCCCCCGCTCTGAGATACCGGTGCACAGCCAGGCCCACGGGTCGCAAAAGCGCGTCAGTCCAGCGTGTGGGTGCTTCCAGATAAACCCAGCCCCTCGCGGCAAGCACCTGGGCGCTGAAGGCCAATGCGGTCTCAAACAAGTCCGAATCAAACGGGGGGTCCAGCAACACCAGGTCCAGCGTGTGGGCCGGTGTCTGCCCGAGCACGGCAACGCCATCGCCGCGCAACACTTGCACCCCGCCGGCCTTGAGCTGCGTCTGCACCTTTTGCAGCTGGACAACCAACGCAGCGTCTCGCTCTATCAGCCGGACCTCTTTGGCGCCACGTGACGCCGCCTCAAAACCCAACGCACCCGAGCCGGCAAAAGCGTCCAGACAGCGCCACCCCGTCAAATCCTGGCCCAGCCAATTGAACAGGGTTTCGCGAACACGGTCGGGGGTTGGCCGCAAACCAGGCTTGTCAGCCACGGGCAGTTTGGTGCGCTTGAACACGCCACCAATGATCCGCACCTCATGCGACAACCCGGTGTGGAGGCGTTTTTTGACTGGATTGGCTTTGGCCGCAGAGCGCTTCATGACCAGGATCTTACCTGTGACCGTCGCGCGCAACGAGTCAAGGCTTGGCCGCTCCCAACACCACTGTCACCATCTTGCCAGGTTGGAGCTTGCGCGCGAAGGCCGCCTGAACGTCTGCTACCGTGACGCGATCCACCTGCTGCGTCCAGGTGTCCAGGTAGTTCAACGGCAGGTTGTTCCAGGCAATATTGGCCACGTTGCCCAGCAACTTGCGGTTGCTGTCAATCAACAAGGCGAAGCCACCAATGAGATTGTCCTTGGCTGCCTTGAGTTCTTCTGGTATCGGCCCGTTGGCGACAAAGTTGGCCAGCACCTCGCGTGACACCTTGACTGCCTGCTCGGCCTGGTCAGGGCGTGTCTCCAGGCCAATCGTGAATGCGCCCGCATGCATACCCGGCGCAAAGGCGCTGTAGACGCTGTAGCTCAAGCCCCGCTTTTCCCGCACCTCATTGGTCAAGCGTGAGACGAAACCGCCTCCACCCAGGATGTAGTTACCGACCATCAGCGCAAAGTGATCGGGGTCATCGCGCTTGTAACCCGGTTGCCCAATCAACACATGCGCCTGGGCCGAGCTGAACGCCACGCGCACGTCGGCCGGTTTGTCCAGCGGCCGTACTTCGGGCAAGAGTGGCAACGCAGCGCACCCACCCACCGGCATGTCCGCAGCCAGGCGTGCAAACAGCTGATGCACCAACGCGTCGGCCTGGGCCCGGTCTACCGCACCCACAACGGTCACCTTGGCCCGACACGGCCGGATCATTTCACGGTACATGGCTTGCATGTCACGCACGTCAATGCGCATCACACTGGCTTCAGTCATCTCGAAACCGTACGGGTGTGCGCCATACACCGCTTGGGAAAACGCTCGCCCGGCAACCGTTGCCGGACGCGTGTTGGCCTCTTTGATCGAGGCAATCAGGCCTTCACGCTCGCGCAACCAGACATCTAGCGGGAACGCCGGCGCGGCCAGTTGCCGTGCCGCCAGCGTTACGGCGCGCGACAACAAGTCAGGATAGGTCAACGTGCGCAGGGAAAAACTCAGCCGGTCACCACTGGCGTGTGCGCTAAATCGCGCACCCAGATCGGCCCAGGCCTCGCCCAGAGCGTTTTCGTCCAACGCTGGCTGGTCGGCCAGCCCGGCTCGCACGCCCTTGCTCGCCATGTCCGCGGTGACGCTGGCCAGTCCGGCTTTGTCGGCCGGGTCGCGTCGGCTGCCTGCGTCAAAGTCAAGCTGCACATCAACCATCGCAATCGCATGGCTCTGCACCAGATAAATCTGCACCCCACTGGCCTGCGTCCAGTGCTCAATGGGGATCGCCGCCAGCGCAGAATTTACAAGAAAAATGCCTGCAGCCCATATAAAAAAAGCGTTAACAGATATATTTTTAATAGCAATCATGATTTAAAGCCGATCGGATTCAGTGGCGCATGTCGGCGGGAGCCGGACGCGGTTTGCGTTGGCTGTCCAGAGGCTGGGGCAGCAAATGCGCCACCGTGAGCTGGTCGTCACCAAAATAACGCTCAGCCACCGATTTCACCTGCTGCGCTGTCACAGAGCGCAAACGCGCGATCAGTTTGGCGTCGGCGTCAACCGGCAAGCCCTGCACCCACTGCGTACCCAGCTCGCGCGCTTGATTGAACAGTGAGTCGAGCTTGTAAATCTCGCTGGCAACCCATTGCGTCTTGACGCGAGCGAGCTCGGCCTCGGTCACGCCCTCGCGGGCGATGCGCTGTACCTGTTCACGCAGCGCTTGCTCTACCTGCGCGGCGGTCTTGCCCGTTGCCGGCACGCCTATCAACATGAACAGCTGCGGCCCGCGACCCCACAACCCGTTATAGGCACCGGCGCTGTCAGCCACCCTGTCTGGACCTTGGGTCAGGGCGCGCTCAAGCCGTGCGCCCTGGTAACCGTCCAGCACAGCGGACAACACCGTCAACGCCAAGGCATCGGCGTCAGAGGCCGAATCGTCCTGCCACTGCAGCGACGGCACCTTGAAGGCAAGCACCACATTGGCCTGCTCGGCAGGGGCTTTGAAATTGATGCGTTTAAGTCCAGACTGCTGCGGCTCCAGTCGCGGTTTGCGCGCCGGCACTGAGCGCGAGGGCAGACTGCCGTAATATTTTTCGCCCAGCGCACGCACCTGAGCCACGTCGACGTCGCCCGCCACCACCACCGCGGCGTTGGCCGGGACATACCAGCGCTGGTAGAACGCGCGCGCATCTTCTGCGGTCAGGGCCTCCAGATCACTCATCCAGCCGACGATCGGTCGACGATACGGCGACGCTACAAAAACAGCAGCATTTAACGCTTCGTGCATAAGCGCAACAGGGTTGTCTTCGGTGCGCATACGGCGCTCTTCCTTGACCACCTCGAGCTCTTTCCTGAACTCTTCATCGCGCCACTGGCTGTTAGCAAAACGATCCGACTCCAGACGCATCACGTCTTCGAGGCGCTGCGCCGGAATCTGCTGGTAGTAGCCAGTGTAGTCATGGCTGGTAAACGCGTTCTCGCGCCCACCGAGAGCCGCAACCCGACGGGAAAACTCACCGGCGGGGACACTGGGCGTGCCCTTGAACATCATGTGTTCAAGCACATGGGCGACGCCAGAACTGCCGTCGACCTCGTCCATCGACCCGACCCGCAACCACAGCATGTGCACCGCGGTCGGCGCGCGCTGGTCGGGTTTGACAATCAGCGTCATGCCGTTGGCCAAAGTGAACTGCTGCGCCGCGACGGCGCTGACAACGGGCGCCTGCGCGCGCGCCGCATCGATCAGCAAGACAAATACTGCGAAAATGAACCAAAACAATCGTTGGGGAAAATGTGAAGCAAGGGGGTGTCGTTTCATAGAATGCTGTGATACCACGAAACTCAAAAATGTTCAGTTTTTTCAAAAAAAAATTTGCGGCGTCCGCCTCGCCCTCCCCCGTTGAGACTGTGGAGCAAAGCAGCGCGGCAATGCCGCAGCGGCAGTCCTGGTTGTCAAAGCTCAAAGCCGGGCTGCGCAAGACCGGCAGCGGCATAGCCACGGTATTCACCGGCACGCAAATTGACGACGCGCTTTACGAAGACCTCGAATCGGCCCTGCTGATGGCTGATACCGGCGTCAAAGCAACCGAGTGGCTGCTGCAAGACCTCAAACGCCGGGTCAAGGAAAGCAAGACCACCGAACCCGCGGCGGTCAAGGGTTTGCTCGTTGAGTCCCTATGTCAGCTGCTCACACCGCTACAAAAACCGCTGCTTATCGGCCACTACAAGCCCACCGTCATCATGGTCGCTGGCGTCAACGGTGCGGGCAAGACCACCTCGATTGGCAAACTCACCCGGCATCTGGCCGAATCGGGCGCCAGCGTGCTGTTGGCCGCTGCCGACACCTTTCGCGCTGCGGCACGCGAGCAGCTCGGTGTCTGGGCTGACCGCAACACGGTGGACATCATCAGCCAGGACGGCGGTGACCCTGCTGCGGTGTCGTTTGACGCGGTCAGCGCCGGCAAGGCGCGCGGGCGCGACGTGGTGCTGGTCGATACCGCCGGGCGTTTACCCACGCAGTTGCACCTGATGGAAGAGCTGAAAAAAATCAAACGGGTGATCCAGAAAACGGGTCCGGCCGACGATCAAGCAAGCGCCACCATGCCAACCGTGCCATCGGTCGCCCTCAACCCGAGCGTGCCGCCGCACGAAGTGCTGTTGGTTATCGACGGCAACACCGGGCAAAACGCGCTCCATCAAGTCAAGGCGTTTGACGAATCACTCGGACTGACAGGCCTGATCGTCACCAAGCTCGACGGCACCGCCAAAGGTGGCGTGCTGGCAGCGATCGCCCGCGAGCGACCAGTGCCGGTGTATTTCATCGGTGTCGGCGAGAAACTCGAAGACCTGGAAACCTTCAACGCCCGCGAATTTGCGCAGGCGCTGCTGACATGACAGACGTTGTAGGTCAACTGGCCGACCTGACGGCGCTGCGTGATCGCCAGTCACTCGACAGTGCGTTGGTCAGCACGCTCAACGACTTATTGCAGCCGCGAAGCGCCCTGATTGCCCGCCTGGTCAGCCAGGGTGACCAGGCCCGCTGGCTCATCTGTGCCGACATACAGGAAGGGGCGCTGCGGCCAACCCAGGCCCACGCCTGGACTGATCTTGACGAGCTGCCCCTGGCGATTGACTTTCCAACGCGGCAGCAGGTGCTGGCAACTCACCAGCCCCGCCTGGCGGGTCACGAGGGTGGTTTGAACGTCTTTGCAATCATCTCTCCCGCCACTGCGACGGCTGTGCTGGAACTGAACACAGCGCAAGCCTTGGCCGACGAGCAAGTGCGTCTGATCAACGGTGTGTTGCGGCTGTACCAAAACTTCCAGAATCTGTTGGACTACGGTGAGCGCGACGCCCTGACCGAACTGCTCAACCGCAAGACCTTTGACGGAGCATTCCTCAAAGCGACGGTCGCGCAAGCACCCCATAACGGTAGTGGCGCGACCGACCAATGCAGCGCCGATCTCGCGCCGCCAACCGTCACCCGCAGCGGCGGGCGCTACTGGCTTGCCATGCTCGACATCGACCACTTCAAACGTGTCAACGACAACTTCGGACACCTGATTGGCGACGAGGTCCTGCTGCTGCTGGCCCGCTTGATGCGCAATACGTTTCGCTTTGATGACCAGCTTTACCGTTTCGGCGGCGAAGAGTTTGTCGTTTTGATGCGCTGCGAGAGCAGTACGCAGGCGACAACAGCGCTGCAGCGTTTGCGCAGCGCCACCGAACAATACCGCTTTCCACAGGTCGGGCAAATCACCATCAGCATCGGCTTTACCGAAGTCCGCCCAGGAGACGCGCCCAGCAACGCCATTGAGCGCGCCGACAAGGCGGTGTATTACGTGAAAGAGCACGGTCGCAACCAGGTTTGCGGCTTTGAGGCACTGCTTGCAGGCGGCCAACTGACGGTCGAGCCGGACAATGTTGGCGATGTTGAACTGTTCTGAATCTGTAAATACGTCGCAAATTTGCAATTTACACCGGGTCTTTGGCACCTGAACAGGGGCAAACGCCCCATCCAGTAGTACATTCGTACACCATGAGCACCGTGGTTATGCCTTTGAATGAACCTGCCGACAGCACCTTGCCGGGGCTGGGTCGCACTCTGGTCATGGCAGGCAAACTGGAACAGAAAGCTGCCGAAGAGATATTTCGCAAGGCGCAGTCCAAGCGCAACAGTTTTATTGCCGAAATGACCGGGTCCGGCGCTGTATCGGCGGCTGACTTGGCGCACACACTGTCGCTTGCCTTTGCTGTGCCCCTGATTGACCTGGACGCGATCAATCATGAACTCCTCCCCAAAGGATTGCTCGACAACAAAATCTGCAACGATTTTCGTCTGGTGGTGCTGGGCAAGCGGCAAAACCGTTTGATCGTTGCGACGGCCGATCCGTCTGACCAACAAGCCGCCGAAAGAATCAAGTTTTCAACCCGGCAAAGTGTCGATTGGGTGGTTGCCGAGTACGACAAGTTGCTGAAAATGGTCGCTGCCAACTCAGTCACGGCGACAGAATCGATCGACAACCTTGTTGGCGATGACTTTGAATTTGACGATCTGGTCTCCGAGCCGTCGTCCGACAGCGCCAGTGTGTCTACTGCCGAGGTGGACGACGCGCCGGTCGTCAAGTTCCTGCACAAAATGCTGATCGACGCCTTCACCATGCGCGCGTCTGACCTGCACTTTGAACCCTACGAGCACAACTACCGTGTGCGTTTCCGTATCGACGGTGAATTGCGTGAAATCGCCTCACCACCGATTGCCATCAAGGACAAACTGGCCTCACGCATCAAGGTCATTTCCAAGATGGATATTTCAGAAAAACGCGTGCCGCAAGACGGCAAGATGAAGCTCAAGATTGGCCCTGAGCGCGTCATTGACTTTCGCGTCAGCACCCTGCCCACGTTGTTTGGCGAGAAGATCGTGATCCGGATTCTTGACCCCGGAACAGCCAAAATGGGCATCGACGCGCTCGGCTACGATCCGGTTGAAAAAGAGCGCCTGATGCAGGCGATCCACCGCCCCTACGGCATGATTCTGGTGACCGGTCCCACCGGTTCGGGCAAGACTGTGTCGCTCTACACCTGCCTGAATATCCTGAACAAGCCCGGCGTCAACATCGCCACGGCAGAAGACCCGTCTGAAATCAATTTGCCGGGGGTCAACCAGGTCAATGTCAACGAAAAAGCCGGTCTGACCTTTGCCGCTGCACTCAAGGCGTTTCTGCGGCAAGACCCTGACATCATCATGGTGGGTGAAATCCGCGACATTGAAACCGCTGATATTGCCATCAAGGCTGCACAAACAGGTCACTTGGTGCTATCAACTTTGCACACCAACGATGCTCCCTCGACGCTGACGCGCATGCGCAACATGGGTATTGCGCCGTTCAACATCGCCTCCAGCGTCTTGCTCATCACGGCGCAGCGGCTGGCGCGCAGACTTTGCCCGATCTGCAAAAAGACCATTGACATCCCTGAGAAAGCCCTGCTTGAAGCAGGCTACAAACCGTCCGACCTGGACGGCAGTTGGAAACCCTACCACCCGGTCGGCTGCAACGCCTGCAACAATGGCTACAAAGGGCGCGTCGGCCTGTACCAGGTGATGCCAGTCACCGAGGAAATCCAGCGCATCATCCTGCGCGACGGCAGTGCGCTTGAAATTGGCGAACAGGCCAAACGTGAGGGCGTCAAGACCCTGCGTGAAGCGGGACTCGAAAAAGTAAAAATGGGGCTGACTTCGCTTGAAGAAGTTTTGGCTGTTTCCAACGAATAAACCTTAGGCAATCAGTCACCTTATGGCAACCGAAAAGTCAAAACCCAGCAAGGAATTCGTCTTCGAGTGGGAAGGCAAAGACCGTAACGGCAAGCAGGTGCGCGGTGAAACGCGCGCCGGTGGTGAAAACCAGGTTCAGGCTGCGCTGCGGCGGCAAGGTGTGGTGTCCACCAAGATCAAAAAACGGCGCATGAGCGCGGGCCGGTCCATCAAACCCAAAGACATGGCCATCTTTACCCGCCAACTGGCCACCATGATGAAAGCCGGTGTGCCGCTGTTGCAGGCCTTTGACATCGTCGGCCGCGGCAACCCCAACCCCAGTGTCACCCGCCTGCTCAACGACATCCGCAGCGACGTGGAAACCGGCACCTCGCTTTCGGTCGCCTTTCGCAAGTACCCTCTGTACTTTGACGCGCTGTACTGCAACCTGGTCGAAGCCGGCGAGGCCGCCGGTATCCTGGACCAGTTGCTCGACCGGCTGGCGGTATACATGGAAAAGACCGAGGCGATGAAGTCCAAGATCAAGTCGGCGCTGATGTACCCGATCTCGGTGCTGATCGTGGCCTTTGTCGTCACCGCGGTGATCATGATTTTTGTCGTGCCTTCCTTCAAGGAAGTGTTCACCAGTTTTGGTGCTGACCTGCCCGCGCCAACGCTGGCCGTGATCGCCATGAGCGAAATTTTTGTCCAGTACTGGTGGGCGATTTTTGGCGGCATCGGTGGCGGCTTTTATTTTTTCATGCAAGCCTGGCGACGCAACCTCAAGGTACAGCATTTCATGGACCGTCTGCTTCTGAAAATGCCAATTTTTGGCGTTTTGGTCGATAAATCCTGCGTGGCACGCTGGACCCGCACCCTGTCGACCATGTTTGCCGCTGGCGTACCACTGGTGGAAGCCCTCGACTCGGTCGGCGGTGCCTCGGGCAACTCGGTGTATGAATCGGCCACCCTCAAAATCCAGCAAGAGGTCTCCACCGGTACTGCGCTCACCGCGGCCATGACCAACACCAACTTGTTCCCGTCGATGGTGCTGCAAATGTGCGCGATCGGTGAAGAGTCGGGCTCAATCGACCACATGCTGGGCAAGGCAGCCGACTTTTACGAGGCCGAAGTTGACGACATGGTGGCGGGTATTTCCAGCCTGATGGAGCCGATCATCATCGTCATCCTGGGTACCGTCATCGGCGGCATCGTGGTGGCCATGTACCTGCCCATCTTCAAGCTCGGTCAGGTCGTCTGATGGGGTTGTCGCAGGGGCTGGACGCCGGCGTTTTGGGCGTGCTCGGGCTGCTGATCGGCAGTTTTCTCAACGTCGTCATCTACCGCTTGCCGGTCATGCTGGAGGCGCAATGGAAGGCCGAATGCGCCGATTTGCAAGGCCAGACGCTGCCCGCTAGCACCCCATTCAATTTGATGGTGCCGCGCTCACGCTGCCAAAAATGTGGCCATACGCTGGCCTGGTTTGAAAACATCCCCGTGTTGAGCTATTCAGTGTTGCGTGGCCGTTGCCGCTCCTGCCACACGCCCATCAGCCTGCGTTATCCGCTGATTGAACTGGCCACCGGTGCGTTGTTCTTTTACTGTGGCTGGCATTGGGGCGCCAACGCCACTGGTCTGACCTGGTGCGGCTTTGCCGCCGCACTGCTGGCATTGGGCATGATCGATTGGGACACTACCTTGCTGCCCGACAACATCACCTTGCCGCTGCTGTGGGCCGGTCTGATCGCCGCAGCACTCGGCTTGACGCGCATTGCGCCAGGTGACGCCGTCTGGGGTGCCGTGGGCGGCTACCTGTCGCTCTGGCTGGTGTACTGGGGCTTCAAGCTGGCCACCGGCAAGGAGGGCATGGGCTTTGGCGACTTCAAGCTTTTTGCCGCCCTGGGTGCCTGGTTTGGTTGGCAGGCGCTCATCCCGATCATACTGATGGCCTCGGTGATCGGCGCCATCATTGGTGTTGCCATGAAGTTCTCCAGCGGCCTGCGCGAAGGCGGCTACATCCCGTTTGGGCCGTTTCTGGCTGGCGCTGGCCTGACCGCCATGCTGGCTGGGCCGCAAGCCATCCTGCAGGTGGTTGGGCTGTAGTCGATGGCGCGCGCCTTGCGCTTGGGGTTGACCGGCGGCATCGGTTCGGGCAAGAGCACGGTCGCGGCCATGCTGGCTGACCTGGGGGCAGCGGTGATCGACGCCGACGCCCTTGCGCGGTCCGTGACCACTGCCGGTGGCGAAGCAATCACAGCAATCCGCGACGCGTTTGGCGCTGATTTCATTACCCCATCGGGCGCGCTGGACCGCGACCGCATGCGTGAACTGGCCTACACCGAACCCGACGCACGCCGACGGCTGGAGGCGATTATTCACCCGCTGGTCGGTCAAAAAACCTGGCAACAAGCGGCCCTGGCCGAAGCAGCAGGGCACCGCTGTCTGGTGTTTGATGTGCCGTTGTTGGTTGAATCGGACCACTGGCGCTGCCGCGTTGAACACGTCATCGTTGTCGACTGCACCCCGTTAACCCAAGTCGATCGCGTCGTGGCGCGCAGCGGGCTCACGGCACGCGCTGTCGAGGCGATCCTTGCCGCCCAATCACCGCGCTTACGACGTCTGCAGGCCGCCGATGCCGTTATTTTCAATGAGGGCATTTCCTTGCCGGTTTTAAGGTCTCAGGTTGACGCTTTGGCGCGTGGCTTGGGGCTATCATTGGGGCCACCCAACGCCGCCAAAAATCAGCCGTGATCCTCTACGAATATCCCCTGCAAGAACGAATCCGAACCTACTTGCGTCTTGAACATTTGTTTGTGCGTTTGAACCAACTGATGTCACGGGTAGACGCACTGGACCATCACTTTGCACTGGTCACCCTGTTTGAGATCATGGACGTGGCAGCGCGGGCCGATCTGAAATCTGACCTGCTCAAGGATCTCGACAAGCAAAAACACGCACTCGAGGGCTACCGGGGAAATCCAGCCATCGCCGAAGGCGTTCTCAACGAAGTCATCGACGGGCTCGATCAGTGTTTTTCTGCCCTGAACAACCAACCGGGCAAGGCGGGCCAAAGCCTGACTGAAAACGACTGGCTGATGAGCATCCGCAGCCGCATCGGCATTCCTGGGGGCACCTGTGAATTTGACTTGCCGTCTTATTACGCCTGGCAACACAAAACCGGAGTCACCCGGCAAGATGACTTCGCCGTATGGACCGGTACGCTGGCCCCGTTGTCAGGCGCGGTGCATTTGCTGCTGAAACTCTTGCGTGACTCGGGGGCGCCACAAAAGGTCTTCGCCAGCGCCGGTCAGTTCCAGCAAAACCTGCCCCAAGGCCGCACCTTTTTATTGCTGCGCGTGGCCCTTGACTCATCGCTGGAGTTGATTCCAGAGATCAGCGGCAACCGGCTGATGGTGTCGATCCGGTGGATGCGCCTGGGCGACGGGCAACGTCCACAGGCCGTGACCGACGATGTTGCTTTTGAGTTGGCGCTGTGCGCATGAAGTCAGCCACCGGCACGCAGGCACCGCGCATCGTCACCTGCCCCACCTGCGGTGGCCCTAGCGTTTACGCCAGCAGCAATGCCTGTCGTCCATTTTGCTGCGCCCGTTGCCGCCAACTCGACCTGGGCGCCTGGGCCAGCGAGCGTTTCGTCCTGCCCAGCGCAACGCCGCCCGACCCTGACGGTCAAACGTCACACTGAACGCCAACGCAACAGGAGCCACGCGTGCCGCACCTCAGTCTGTCACTGCAATTCGGCAAGTTCGCCGATGTCGCTCTGCACCGCGCTGCGCTGGCGCGGCACAAGGTGATGCGCTGGCTGCGTGCCAGCTTGCAAAGCGACGCCGAACTAACGGTGCGCATCGTCGACGCGGCTGAAGGGCGCTCACTCAATCGCGACTACCGCAAGAAGGACTACGCCACCAACGTACTGACTTTTGACTACACCCAGGAACCCATCGTGAGCGCCGACTTGGTCTTGTGCGCACCGGTGGTGGCACAAGAGGCGAAAGAGCAGCACAAGACGCTGGAAGAACATTACGCACACCTGCTGATCCACGGCGCATTGCATGCGCAGGGCTGGGATCACGAGCTTGATGAGGACGCACAGGTGATGGAACTGCGCGAGAGCGAGATCCTGGCCCGGCTGGGCTTTGCCAACCCCTACTGATAACTTGAGGGTCAGACCACTCGCGCCAGCGATGCGCTCTGACCCCAACTGATCACTGACCCCAACTGATCAAAAACCGTCAGGCCAGTCGCTCCAGGATGAGCACGGCGAAAAAACCCAAGGCCGCCAGCACTGTCCACTTCAACACCTTGAGACCCCACAGTTTGTAGCGCTCCTGGCCTGTACCAATGAAGAAGACAAACGAGACAATCGCTGCCAGCAACAGCAACAAAACGGCCCAGCGAAACAGCAGCATGGTGATATGCCCGTTACCAAGCGCGGGCCAGTTGGGCAAAGCCCCGCGGCGCGCGTTGCTCATCGTCAAACGTCACCACGTCCCAGGCCTGCGCCTGCGCGAGCAACTCACGCAACAGCAAGTTGTTGAGCGCATGCCCTGAGCGAAACGCACTGTAACTGGCCAGCAGGGGTTTGCCCAGCAGATACAAATCGCCCATCGCATCGAGAATCTTGTGTTTGACAAACTCATCGTCGTAGCGCAATCCGCCAGCGTTGAGCACCTTGTAGTCGTCCATCACAATGGCGTTGTCCAACCCGCCACCCAGGGCAAGGCCGTTGGCCCGCATCGCTTCAACGTCGCGGGTAAAACCAAAGGTCCGGGCACGGGCGATGTCTTTGGAATACGAGCCCGTACTCATGTCAAACACCACGCGCTGACCAGTGGAATCCACCGCCGGATGGCTGAAGTCAATCTCGAAGCTGAGCTTGTAGCCGTGGTAGGGCTCCAATCTGGCCCATTTCAAGTTGTCACCCGCGCCCTGGCGTACCTCGACCGGCGCCAGCAGGCGGATAAAGCGACGCGGTGCATCCTGAAAAACAATACCGGCGCTTTGCAACAAAAATACAAACGACGCGGCTGAGCCGTCCAGAATCGGCACTTCTTCGGCAGTGATGTCCACGTAAAGGTTATCCACACCCAAGCCAGCGCAGGCCGACATCAGGTGTTCGACCGTATGCACCTTGGCGTCACCCACACCGATGGTCGATGCCATTCGGGTATCGGTCACCGCCTGCGCCGACACCGCAATGTCTACCGGTTGCGGCAAATCGACCCGGCGAAACACGATGCCGGTATCGGGCTGCGCTGGGCGCAGGGTGATTTCCACCCGTTGCCCGCTGTGCAAGCCCACGCCAACGGCTCGGGTCAGGGATTTAAGCGTTCGTTGTTTTAACACCGGGTGATTTTACTTTCGATGCTTCAATCGGCTTGTTTGCGCAGGAACGCCGGGATCTCAAAGTCATCCATGCCGCCGCTGGACAAGGCGTCAACCCGTGCCGCCGCCGAGGTGCGATTGCGCCAGACGGCCGGCGCAGCCATCGACACGTAGTCGTTTTGCGTCATCCGTCCCATACCCGGACCGGTAACAACGCTGGCACCGGGGCCAGCGGCCACAGGCGTGTCCAGGGTCGGCACATTGATTGGCATGTTGTCGGTCCCGGTACGCCGGATTTCAGACTGGACGATCGAGATGTTGGGCTTGCGGCCCTGGCGGCTCAAACCGGTAGCGACCACGGTCACGCGAATCTGGTCGTCCAGGTGATCGTCGTAGGCGGTGCCGTAGATCACATGCGCGTCGGGCGAGGCGTAGGCGCGAATAGTGTTCATCGCCAGTTTCGATTCCGACAACTTCAGCGACCCCTTGGCCGCCGAAATCAGCACCAGCACGCCTTTGGCGCCAGAGAGGTCGATGCCTTCGAGCAACGGGCACGCCACCGCTTGTTCGGCAGCGATGCGGGCGCGGTCCGGGCCAGCGGCCACCGCGGTGCCCATCATGGCCTTGCCGGGCTCGCCCATGACCGTGCGCACGTCTTCAAAGTCGACGTTCACATGGCCTGGCACGTTGATGATTTCGGCAATGCCGCCAACCGCATTCTTCAGCACGTCATTGGCGTGGGCAAAGGCTTCGTCCTGCGTTGCATCGTCGCCCAGCACTTCGAGCAGCTTTTCGTTGAGCACCACGATCAGCGAATCAACGTTGGCTTCGAGTTCGGACAGGCCCTGGTCAGCATTGTCCATGCGGCGCCTGCCTTCAAACTCAAACGGCTTGGTGACCACGCCCACGGTCAGGATGCCCATCTCCCGCGCCACCCGGGCAATCACCGGTGCCGCGCCGGTACCGGTGCCCCCACCCATACCCGCGGTGATGAACAGCATGTGCGCGCCATCAATCGCTTCGCGAATATGGTCGATCGCCACCTCAGCCGCTTCCCGCGCCTTCTCGGGCTTGCTGCCTGCGCCCAGCCCGGTGGAACCGAGCTGGATGATGCGGTGGGCGTCGCTGGTTGACAACGCCTGCGCATCGGTATTGGCGCAAATGAACTCAACGCCTTGCACCGCGCTGGCGATCATGTGCGCCACCGCGTTGCCGCCACCACCGCCGACGCCAATTACCTTGATTTGGGTGCCTTGGTTAAACGCTTCTTCGTCAATAAGTTCAATGGGCATGCTGCTCTCCTTGGGGTTTGAATGCTAAAAAAGAAATAAAAGTGAACTGAAATTCGGGTTGCAACGTGGGCGGTGGGTCCATGCACCGCCATCGTCGTGGCGGGCCGGTCCAGTGGTGGCAAGATAATTTTTGCGGCATCAGAAATTCCCCATGAACCAGTCTTTGACCGAGCCAAACGCACTCTTGACCGAGCCGTTCTTCTGCGCCACCTTGAAGCCGCGCAGCCGCGCCAGCCGGGCCTCTTCGAGCAGACCCATCACTGTGGCTGCGCGCGGTTGCGCCACCATGTCCGACAGGGCACCACGGTACTGCGGCAGGCCTCGGCGCACGGGCTTGAGGAAGATGTCCTCACCGAGCTCAACCATGCCCGGCATGACGCAACTGCCGCCGGTCAGCACAACGCCACTGGAGAGCATTTCTTCAAAGCCCGACTCCCGCATGACCTGATGCACCAGGCTGAAGATTTCTTCCACGCGCGGCTCGATCACCCCGGCCAGTGCCTGACGGCTGAGCATGCGCGGGCCCCGGTCACCCAAGCCGGGCACTTCCACCTGGGCTTCGGGGTCGGCCAGCAACTGTTTGGCGTAGCCGTTTTCAACCTTGATTTCCTCGGCGTCCTTGGTCGGCGTGCGCAGCGCCATGGCAATGTCGCTGGTGATCAGGTCACCGGCAATCGGGATCACCGCGGTATGGCGAATGGCCCCGCTGGTAAAAATCGCCAGATCGGTGGTACCCGCGCCAATGTCAACCAGCGCCACGCCTAGTTCGCGTTCGTCTTCGGTCAAGACCGACAGGCTGCTCGCCAGTGGGTTGAGCATGAGCTGGTCGACCTCCAAACCGCAGCGGCGCACGCACTTGATGATGTTCTCAGCCGCGCTTTGCGCGCCGGTGACGATATGGACCTTGGCCTCCAGGCGGATGCCGCTCATGCCGATGGGCTCTTTCACATCCTGCCCGTCGATGATGAACTCCTGCGGCTCGACCAGCAGCAAGCGCTGGTCGGTCGAGATGTTGATCGCCTTGGCAGTTTCGACCACCCGCGCCACGTCAGCCGCGCTCACCTCGCGGTCCTTGATGGCGACCATGCCGTGCGAATTGAAACCGCGGATATGGCTGCCGGTGATGCCGGTGTAGATGCGCGTGATCTTGCAGTCAGCCATCAGCTCGGCCTCCTTGAGCGCCTGCTGGATGCTTTGCACGGTAGCGTCGATGTTGACCACCACACCGCGCTTGAGCCCGTTGCTCGGCGCCACGCCCAAACCAGCAAGCTTGAGCTCGCCTGCGGGCATGACCTCGGCCACCACCACCATCACCTTGGCAGTGCCAATGTCCAGACCGACGACCAAATCCTTGTACTCTTTTGCCATGTTGTTACCTGTTGCCTTGCGTTACTGTTTTTTCCCGCTGTCACCGTCCTGCGTGCTCACCCCGGCCAAGCGCACCGCGTAGCCATCGCTGTGCCGCAAATCAGCCGAAATCAGTTGCGCAGGGCTGCGCTGGTAGCGTGCAGCCACCTGCGTCACTGTCTTGAGAAAGCTTGCTGCGCGCGCACTTAACTCGGCGGCACTGCCACTGCCAAGCTCCAGCAGCGTTCCGGTATTGAGCTCGGCGTGCCAGCCACCGCGCGGCGTCAGTTCGAGCAGAACCATCGACAGATCCATAGGTTCAAACTGCGGTTGTAGTGTCAGGTACACCGCCAACACCTGGGCTGATTGATCGGTCGGGCCATTGAGCCGGGGCAGGTCTTCCTTTTCCAACTCACCGACGTTTGCATCGAATACCTCGCCATAGGTGTTGAGCAAACGCTGGTCACCTTCTTCACCCCAAAACGCCACTGGCTGATGCTCTTGCAACTGCACCTTGAGCCGGTTCGGGAAGTCGCGCCGCACCACCGCCTGACGCACCCAGGGCAACGTCTCGAACGCCAGGCGCGCGGCACGCAAATCGAGCGTAAAAAATGTGCCCTGCAAGCGTGGCAGCACATTGGCGCGCAAGGTGATGGCGTTGTAATGCGATGCCTCACCCGCGATGCGCAGAGCCTTGATTTCAAACATTGGCAAGCGCGCAGCCCAGGCCAGCAGCACCGCACAGAGCAGCAACCCTGCCGCTACGAACAGCAACGTTGCGACTGCGTTCATCAGGCGGATATCCGCTGGCAAAACGGGCTTATCAGTCATGGCGCGGGTAATCCAGGGCGGCAGATTGCAGAATCTGCATACACAATTCGGCGTAGCTGATGCCAGCAGCCTTGGCCGACATGGGCACCAGCGAGTGACTGGTCATGCCCGGGCTGGTGTTGATCTCCAGCAGATAGGGTTTGCGGCTGACAGCATCAATCATCACGTCGGCGCGGGCCCAGCCACGGCAGCCCAGGCTCTTGTAGGCATCGCGCACCAGCTGTTGAATGACAGCCTCTTCACCCGCAGGCAGTCCGCACGGCACCAGGTACTGCGTGGTGTGGGTGAAATACTTGTTCTGGTAGTCGTAGTTGCCGTCCGGGGCGACGATGCGGATCACCGGCAAGGCACGCGCCTGGGCACCGCTGCCCAGCACCGGAACCGTCACCTCGTCACCGGCAATGAACTGCTCGCACAGCACCTCCTCATCCATGCCTGCCGCCAGGGCGTAGGCCATCGCACATTGGTCAGCGCAGACGGCCTTGGTCAACCCAAGGGTGGAGCCTTCGCGCGCCGGTTTGACGATCATCGGGCCGCCCAACTCGGCAAAAGCGGCCAGCGTGGCCGCGGCACTGTCGACTTTCTTCCAGGCGGGTGTGGGCAAGCCGTCGGCGCGCCAGATGTGCTTGGTCATGATCTTGTCGATGCCAATGGCAGACGCCATCACGCCGGGTCCGGTGTAGGGAATGCCCAGCAACTCCAGCGCACCCTGCACCGTGCCGTCTTCGCCAAAACGGCCGTGCAAGGCAATAAAACAGCGGGAAAAACCTTCTTTTTTCAGTTCGCCCAGGTCACGCTCGGCCGGATCAAAAGCATGGGCGTTCACACCCTGGCCCTGCAGCGCCTGCAGCACACCCGTGCCCGACATGAGCGACACCTCGCGCTCGGCAGACAGGCCACCCATGAGCACTGCCACTTTTTCAGAATTTATATCAAATTGGCTCACAGCCCTTTTCCCTCCTGCGTAGCATGCTCTGCAGTTTGAAGCAATTTAACGACCTTGGCACTGACTGCACCAATTGACCCGGCGCCCATGCACAGCACCACGTCGCTACCGCTGGCGTTGGCGGCAATGGCTTGCGGCAGGGCAGCAATGTCATCGACAAAGACCGGCTCGATCTTGCCCGCCACGCGCAGCGCACGCGCCAGGCTGCGGCCATCTGCCGCAACGATTGGGGCCTCGCCAGCGGCGTACACCTCGGTCAGCAGCACCGCGTCGGCCAGGGCGATGACTTTGACAAAATCGTCAAAGCAGTCACGGGTGCGCGTGTAGCGATGTGGCTGAAACGCCAGCAACAAGCGTCGTCCGGGAAAGGCGCCGCGCGCAGCGGCGATCGTGGCCGCCATCTCGTTGGGGTGGTGACCGTAGTCGTCCACCAACGTGAACACGCCACCATCAGCAGCGGGCAGATCACCGTAGCGCTGAAAACGTCGTCCAACCCCTTTGAAATTGGCCAGCGCACGCAGCACCGCCGCGTCGTCAATCCCCAGCTCGACCGCCACCGCAATGGCCGACAAGGCGTTGAGCACGTTGTGGCGCCCAGGCAAATTCAGCACCACCGCCATGTCCGGCAGCACCACGCCGTTGCGGCGATATACGGTGAAATGCATTTGCCCATCGACGGCACGCACGTCCACGGCGCGCACCTCAGCACCTTCGTCAAAGCCATAACTGGTTACTGGGCAGGTCACCTGCGGCAGAACAGCCCGCACAGCGGGGTCGTCGGTACACAAAATAGCGGTGCCGTAAAAGGGCATCTTGTGCAGAAAGTCTACAAACGCCTGTTTCAGCTTCTCAAAGTCGTGTCCATAGGTTTCCATGTGGTCGGCGTCGATGTTGGTCACCACCGCCATCACCGGCAGCAGGTTCAGGAACGACGCATCCGATTCGTCGGCCTCGACCACGATGTAGTCACCTTGGCCCAAGCGGGCGTTAGCACCGGCGCTGTTGAGCCTGCCACCAATGACAAAAGTCGGGTCCAACCCCGCTTCAGCAAGCACACTGGCGACCAAGCTGGTGGTGGTGGTCTTGCCGTGGGTGCCGGCAATGGCGATGCCTTTTTTCAGCCGCATGAGCTCGGCCAGCATGAGTGCACGCGGCACCACCGGAATGCGGTTGTGGCGCGCCGCCAGCACTTCGGGGTTGTCATCGTGCACCGCCGTGGAGGTGACCACCGCGTCGGCGCCCTCAATGTGCCCTGCCGCATGACCAACATGGGTGCGGATGCCCAAATTGCCCAGTCGCTGCAGCGTGACGCTGTCGGCCTGGTCCGAGCCCGAGATGGTGTAGCCCAGGTTAAACAGAATCTCGGCAATGCCGGACATACCGACGCCGCCGATACCGACAAAATGGATGTGTTGGATCGCGTGTTTCATGGCGCTTCCTGCTTGAATGGCGTTGTCATGTCGTGAGCTCCTCACAGGCAGCCACGAGTTGCTGGGTGGCCTCAATTTTTTGCAGCTTTTTGGCTTGCAGCGCTTTATTCAAAAGCGCAGAGCGCTGCAAATTCAGAAGCAAATCGGCCAGCACTTGCGGCCTCAGATCGCGCTGCTGGATCAGCCAGCCGCCGCCCTGGTCGACCAGAAAGCGCGCGTTGGCGGTCTGGTGGTCATCCACCGCCGCCGGGAACGGCACAAACAGCGCCGCCGCACCAACGGCAGCAATCTCGGTCACGGTACTGGCGCCGGCGCGGCAGATGATCAGATCGGCGTCGGCAAAGGCCTGCGCGGTGTTGTCGATGAACGGCGTCAGCTCGGCCGAAACGCCCGCCTGCGCGTAATTGGCGCGCAGCGCGTCAATCTGGCTGGCGCCGCTTTGATGCCGCACCTGCGGGCGCTGGTCGCTGGGCATCAGCGCCAGCGCCTGCGGCACGATCTCGTTGAGCGCCTTGGCACCCAGACTGCCGCCGACCACCAGCACCTGCAGCGGGCCGTTGCGCCCGGCAAAGCGCGCTTGCGGCTCGGGCAGCGCCAGGAATGCCGCGCGCAGCGGGTTACCAACCCAGCGCGCGCCCTCGATCACACTGGGAAACGCGGTAAACACCCGGTCGGCCACCCCCGCGAGCACCCGGTTGGCCAGACCGGCCACCGAGTTTTGCTCGTGCAGGATCAGCGGCTTGCCCAGCAACACGCCCATCATGCCACCCGGAAAGGTGATGTAGCCGCCCAGACCCACCACCACGTCGGGCTTGACGCGTCGGATCACTGCAATACTTTGCCAGAACGCCTTGAGCAAGCGCAGCGGCAGCAACACCGCCGTGACCAGGCCCTTGCCACGCAGGCCGCCAAAGTCAATGGCCTCGAAAGTAAAACCCTCTTTGGGCACCAACTGGCTTTCCATGCTCGGACGCGCAGCGCTGCCGCGGCCGCCAAGCCAGTGCACATGCCAGCCGTGGTCACGCAGCGCGTGGGCCACGGCCAGGCCGGGGAAGATATGGCCCCCAGTGCCGCCCGCCATGATCAAGGCCGTCTGGCTCATACCCGGCCCCCGTGCATCAAGGTCCGGTTCTCGCGGTCGACGCGCAGCACAACGGCGATGGCAATCAGGTTGATCAAAATGGCCGAGCCGCCGTAGCTCATCAGCGGCAGCGTCAGGCCTTTGGTCGGCAAGGCACCCAGGTTCACCCCCATGTTGATGAACGCCTGGAAACCCATCCAGACGCCCACCCCTTGTGCCACCAGGCCGGCAAACACGCGCTCCAGCGCAATGGCTTGGCGGCCAATCGACATCATGCGCCGCACCAGCCAGAGAAACAGACCTATGACCAGCACCACGCCGATCAGGCCAAATTCCTCGCCGATCACCGCCAGCAAAAAGTCGGTGTGCGCTTCGGGCAACCAGTTGAGTTTTTCCACACTGCCGCCCAGACCGACGCCAAAAATCTCGCCGCGCCCAATTGCAATCAGCGAATGCGTCAACTGGTAGCCCTTGGCCAGCGCGTTGGTTTCGCTCCAGGGATCGAGGTAGGCAAAAATGCGCTCGCGCCGCCACTGGCTCGAGGCGATGATCAGGGCAAAGGCCACCACCAGGATGGAGGCAATCAGGAAAAACATGCGCGCGTTGACGCCACCCAAAAACAAGATGCCCATGGCGATCACCGCGATCACCATGAACGCGCCCATGTCCGGTTCAGCCAGCAGCAGCACACCGACGACGGCCACCGCCGCGCCCATCGGCCAGACGGCGTGAAAGAAGCGCTCTTTCACGTCCATCTTGCGCACCATGTAGTCGGCCGCGTACAGCAGCACGGTGAACTTGGCCAACTCCGACGGCTGAAAGCTCATCGAGCCGACACCAATCCAGCGCCGCGCACCGTAGACCACTTTGCCAACATGCGGAATGAGCACCAGCACCAGCAGCGCCAGCGACAGCAAAAACAGCGGGCGCGCCAGCTTCTCCCAGGTGGCCATCGGCACGGTATGCGCCAGGGCAGCACACAGCAGCGCCAAGCCCAGCCACGTGGCGTGGCGCACCAGAAAGTAGGTTGATGTGTAGTTGGCAAAGCGCGGGTTCTCGGGCAACGCAATCGACGCCGAATAAACCATCACCAGGCCCCACAACAGCAGCACGACAGTCACCCACACCAGCGTGTAGTCAACACCTTGGGCGCGCCCCAGCACTGCCGGCGTTGCCAAGCGATGATGTTCCCCCAAGCGCACCGGCAGCACGTCGGTACCTGCCGCCGAGGCGCCGCCGAGCCAGTGCAACAGCCGTTGGGGCAGGGCCAAGACGGCGCTCACAGCCCGCCCTCCAGCACGCCACCGGCATCTGTTGCCAGGTCGCTCACCGCTTGCACAAAGACGCGGGCGCGGTGTTCGTAGTTGTCAAACATGTCAAAGCTGGCGCACGCAGGCGACATCAACACCGCATCACCGGTGTGCGCTAGCGTGCTGGCCTGGGCTACCGCGTCAACCATACTGCTTGCGTCTACGAGTGCCACGCCGGTATCAGCCAGTGCGGCGCGGATCAGCGGCGCGTCGCGGCCGATCAGCACCACCGCGCGCACGTAGCGGCGCACCGGGTCAACCAACGGACTGAAGTCCTGTCCCTTGCCTTCGCCGCCGAGAATCACCACCACCTTGCAATCGGCTCCCAGACCAGCCAGCGCAGCAACCGTGGCGCCGACGTTGGTGCCCTTGCTGTCGTCAAAGTACGCTACGGCGTTGACCGTGCCAATGGGCTGCACCCGGTGCGGCTCGCCGCAGTATTCGCGCAGACCGTAGAGCATGGGCGCCAGCACGCAACCGGCGGCGCTGGCCAGCGCCAGCGCAGACAAGGCATTGATGGCGTTGTGACGGCCACGGATGCGCAGCGCGTCAGCGGGCATTAGGCGCTGAATGAAAAGATCGTCAGCCGGTTCGCTGCGCCGGCGCTTGGTCTCATCGGCCAGTTGCGCGCGCACCAGCCAGGCCATGCCGTTGACAGTCTCGATGCCAAAGTCGCCCGGGCGCCTGGGGCTGTCGCCACCGAACAAGATGCAGTCACGCTGCTGAGGTCTCTGCAATTTGACGCGAACCGGCGGCGGCAGCATCGCCATCACCGCGTCGTCATCGCGGTTGAGCACCATCACGCCGTTGTGGCCAAAAATGAGGCTCTTGGCCTGCGCATAAGCGGCCATGGAGCCGTGCCAGTCCAGGTGGTCCTGGCTGATGTTGAGCACGGCCGCAGCGGTCGGCTCAAAGTCGCTTACCCCGTCGAGCTGAAAGCTGGAAAGCTCCAGCACCCAGACCTCGGGCAAGGTGTTGGCATCCAGATGCTGCGCCAGCGTATCGAGCAGCGTCGGGCCGATGTTGCCCGCCACCGCCACGGTTTTGCCCGCGCGCTCGACCAATTGCCCAGTCAATGAGGTCACGGTGGTCTTGCCGTTGGTGCCGGTGATGGCCAGCACCCTGGGCGCGTAGCCACGCTCGGAGCCAAGTTGCCTGAGCGCCTGCGCATACAAGCCCAATTCGCCTGCAGCCCAGATACCACCAGCGCGAGCAGCTTCAAACACAGGAGCAACGTCGAAGGGACTCAAGCCCGGGCTCTTGAACACGGCACGCACATCAGTGCCCTGCACCAAAGCGGCATCAAACGCGCCGCCGACAAAGCGGGCCGCGGGTACATCGGCTTGCAGCTTGGCCAACTGCGGCGGCGCGCTGCGCGTGTCGGCCACCGTCACGGCCGCACCGCAACGCGCGCACCAGCGCGCCATTGCCAACCCCGAGGCACCCAGACCCAGAATCAGCACCGGTTGGTCTTGAAGGTAGTTCATGCCGTCGCCGGGCAGCGCAGCACATGAAATGGCAAGTGTGGGGATCGTCATTTGATCAGCGCAGCTTCAGGGTCGACAGGCCGACCAGACACAACAACATGGTGATGATCCAGAAGCGCACCACCACCTGCGTTTCTTTCCAGCCGCTTTTCTCGAAATGGTGGTGCAGCGGCGCCATCTTCAAAATACGCTGGCCAATGCCGGTGGTCTTTTTGGTGTACTTGAAGTACGTCACCTGCAGCATCACCGACAGCGCTTCGGCGACAAACACGCCGCCCATGATCGCCAGCACAATCTCTTGGCGCACGATGACGGCGATGGTGCCCAGCGCGCCACCCAGCGCCAGCGCGCCGACGTCACCCATGAAGACCTGTGCTGGGTGCGTGTTGAACCACAAAAAAGCCAGCCCGGCGCCGCTCATGGCAGCACAAAAAATCATCAGTTCACCGGCACCGGCGATGTGCGGCAGTAACAGGTAGCGAGCAAACACCACGTTACCCGTGACGTAGGCAAAAATGCCCAAACAGGCACCGACCATCACCACCGGCATGATCGCCAGACCGTCCAGGCCATCGGTCAGGTTCACCGCGTTGCTCGAACCAACAATCACCAGGTAACTCAGGATGACAAAGCCCAGCACGCCCAGCGGGTAACTGATCTCTTTGAAGAACGGCACCATCAGGCCGGCCTTGGGTGGCAGGCTCATGTCAAAGCCCGATTGCATCCAGGTAAAAAACAACTCAAGCACGCGGTAGTTGGTGTTCTCGGAAATGGAAAACACCAGGTACAAGGCGGCGGCCAGACCGATCAGCGACTGCCAGAGGTATTTCTCGCGCGAAGGCATGCCTTCGGGGTCTTTGTTGACCACCTTGCGCCAGTCATCAGCCCAGCCAATGGCACCAAAACCGAGTGTGACCAGCAGCACGATCCAGACAAAGCGGTTGCTCCAGTCGAACCAGAGCAGGGTCGAGACCGCAATGCTGAGCAGAATCAACACACCACCCATGGTTGGCGTACCATTTTTGCTCAGGTGGCTCTCCATGCCGTAGCCACGAATTGGCTGGCCAATTTTGAGTGCCGTCAGGCGGCGAATTACCCACGGCCCGGCGGCCAGGCCCATCAGCAGCGCGGTCATGGCGGCCATCACCGCGCGGAAGGTCTGGTACTGGAATACGCGCAAGAAGCCCAGATCGGGCGAGAGCGTTTGCAGCCATTGGGCCAGCCAGATCAACATGCCTTACCTCCGTTGTCTTGGGTGGCCGCTGTCGCCGATTCAATGGCTTGCACCACCCGCTCCATCTTCATGAAGCGCGAGCCCTTGACCAGCACACTGGCCGCCTCTGGCAATGCCGCAAGCACCGCCGCCTGTAACCAGGTCATCTCGTCAAACACCTCGATAGCATCAAAATAAATAGCTGCTTGTGCAGACGCAGAACCGGTTACAAGCACTTTTTGTATATTTTTTTCTTGGGCATAACGCAGTGCCTCGGCATGAAACTGCGGCCCCTGGTCG
>Ga0210013_1000083_pt1 | contig 81192 bp, 79 predicted proteins | sample CryGeymeta201506_FD_185553 | JGI IMG/M metagenome (GOLD analysis project Ga0210013, IMG submission 185553) | Groundwater microbial communities from Crystal Geyser aquifers in Utah, USA - Crystal Geyser metaG 2015-06 (SPAdes) (version 2) | ecosystem: Environmental > Aquatic > Deep subsurface >...
TTTTTAGTAAATTTTAACAATTGAAATGTAATACTTTTAAAGTTATTGCGTTCTAAAGGCAAATTAAAACTATTAATATGGCAAGAGCAATGTTTGAGTACACTAAAACAGTGCTACAAAAAGTCAGTTTTGATGCTAGACTGTTTTGTAGAGAACTTAAAAAAGCAATCGATCATTTGTTACCCTACGAAATTGTAGAGCTTAGAATTTGGCTATTGGCTTTTACAGCAAACAGACCAGAATTAACCGTATGTATGAGTTTAATTAAAAATTAAAGGAGCTTTAAGCTCCTTTTTTTTTGTTCAAAGGACTCACAATTTTAACATCATAAAAGGCTATAGCTCCTCTAATTACACTGTCAATTGTTTTTTTAAGCGCATCAATAAGTTGAATTTTTAACTGGGCTTTATGAAAAATGAGGCTCACTTCTCTAGCGGGTTCAGGTTTGTTAAAGGGTCTTAAATATTTTTTATCAACCTGCAAGTCTAAGGTATGCAAATAGGGTAAAAGCGTCATTCCTAAACCTTCTTTCGACAATTTAATAAGCGTATCAAAACTACCACTTTCTAATATAAATTGTTGATTTTCTTTTTTACTACTTGATTTGCAAATATTTAATACCGATTCTTTAAAACAATGACCATCTTCTAACAACAAAATAGAATCAATATCTAAGTCCTCAGGATTCAAAGTTGTTTTGCGGCTTAACGGATGATTGTCAGGAATAAAACCAACAAAAGGTTCATAATATAAAGGACGCTCTGTTAACAATTTATTTTCGAGTGGGGTAGCGGCAATGGCTGCATCTAAATGACCTTCGGTAAGTTTTTTAATAATTTCTTCGGTAGTTAGCTCTTCAATTTTTAATTTAACTTTTGGGTAGTTTTTGTTAAAAACGCTTAAAAACATGGGCAACAATGTGGGCATAATGGTTGGAATTATTCCCAATTTAAATTCACCACCAACATATCCTTTTTGTTGATCTACAACATCTTGCAATCGACTACTCTCGTCAACAATGACTTTTGCCTGCATAATAATTTTTTCACCAATTGGCGTAAGCTGAATGGGTTTCTTTTTTCGATTAAATAATAAAATGCCCAATTCTTCTTCTAATTTTTGAATTTGCATACTTAAAGTGGGCTGGGTTACAAAGCAATTTTGAGAGGCAATTGTAAAATTTCGATATTCGGCAACAGCCAAAACATATTTTAATTGTGTGATTGTCATAATGATAAATTTATCTGATAAAGATATTAAAACGATTGATTAAAATTATAAATATTTGTAGATTATTTATTGGAAATTTGAATGTTAATTTAAAAAGAGAACTATGAAAACATCAACTATTGGTTTAAACAAAGAAGAAAGCAACACTATGGTTATTGCTTTAAATGAGTTATTATCTGATTTTCAAATGTATTATCAAAATTTAAGAGGCTTACATTGGAATATAAAAGGCAAGAATTTTTTCGAATTGCATCTTAAATTTGAAGAACTTTATAATGATGCACAACTTAAAATTGATTTAATTGCTGAGCGCATTTTAACTTTAGAAGGACAACCGCTTCATACTTTTCAAGATTATATCGCTCATGCAAAAATTGCCGAAGCTAAAAATGTTTCAAACGATGAAAAAGCACTTCAAGTTATTGTAAAATCTTTGACTGTGATATTAGAGATTGAGAGAAAAATATTAGAGACCTCTGATAAAGCACAAGATGAGGGTACAAATAGCATGATGAGCAATTTTATTAGCGAACAAGAAAAAATAGTTTGGATGTTAAAAGCTTGGTTGGCTTAATTAATACATATCCCAGAAGTTGCGTTTTTTGTTAAGCGCGGCTTCTTGTTTTTTGTATTCATTAACAGGATCAACCTTTAAAAATGAAGGATGCTGCTCAATGGCGAATTCAATTTTAGTCACAATTTCTTCGATGCTATCTTTTTCATAATCTATTTCTAGTGGGGCTTTAATCACCATAGATTGCAACACATCACGTTTTTTTATCATCAAGCCTTTTTTATCAAACGCGCGCCTAAATCCGTCTATAACAATGGGAACCACAATGGGTTGGTATTTTTTAATGATGTGCGCCGTTCCTTTGCGTATAGGATTAAAAGGTTTTGTAGTGCCTTGTGGAAAGGTAATTACCCAGCCGTCAGCTAAAGCCTTACCAATATTGGCGATATCCGAAAATTTTACCTGTCGGTTAACATCTTTTCCATCGGCACGCCAAGTGCGTTCAATAGGAATTGCCCCAACATAAGCCATAATTTTTGGTAGCCAGCCTGAATTCATCGTCTCTTTAGCAGCCACAAAATAGATATTCATTTTTGGTCGCCAAAGATAACCTATGTTATCAATGCAATCCTTTCTACCACATAAAGCGGCATTAAAAACATGAAACATAGCGGCGACATCGGCAAAATAAGTCTGATGATTTGAAATAAACAATACTTTTTGTTGTGGTAGATTTCTTAAAATAGCTGAGCCTTCAATATGTAATTTATTAAAACCGTGATAACGCTGGTGCGAAACCAATCCTAAAACTCTAATTAAAAAGCGTTTGATAAACAGTTTATTATTAAAAATATCTTTTTTAAATAAATACATATAAATTTTTAATCTTAAGAAGTAAGCAAATTTAATAAATTTTATCTTTAAAGTGCATGAAACATATCTTTAATTTCGCTTAACATCATCGCCGTTGCGCCCCAAACAATGTGGTTATTTAATTTAAAACACGGAACATCAATATTTTGCATATAAGAAGTGCTTAAGTTTTTTACACCCAAACACGAATCATTTAAAAAATCATCAAGGTCAACTTCTAAAATTTCACTCACCTCATTATTAGGCATAAAAACATCAGTTTTATTGAGATAGCCTAAAAAAGGCGTGACATAAAAATTGCTAGGCGGAATATAAGTTGTGGTTAATTGCCTAATAACCTGCACGTTTTTAACGCTAATTTCTTCATAAGTTTCGCGTAAAGCAGTTGCTTCTAAATTTGAATCTTCTAACTTTACTTTTCCTCCGGGAAAACTTATCTGATCGGAATGAACGCCCTTATATTGCGCTCTTTTTGTCAGAATAAAATATGTTTTTCCTTGCTCGTTTGGATAAAATAAGGCCAGCACAGCAGATAACTTTGGCTTGAATTCGGCAATTTTATACAAATCAAAAATAGGTCGAACAGCGGGAGCCATTTTAAACTGTGAAGGCAAACCTCCTAATGGAACGCATTTGAGTTTGTCAATGTTTTGGATGAAAATAGAGAAGTCCAATGAAAAATGAATATATTTGATTTCAAAAATAAACTATTTTATCTTTCATTTATTTACAGGTTATGAAAAAAATCAAGATTAGTTTCGCCATCTTTATTATTCTGTTGTTTACATATATTTTAATGACCTTTATATTGCCGAGTATCGTCGATAAAAAATACAATCCAGTTTTACAAAAACCGCCTTATAAGGTATCGCAAACTGCCCAACAAATAACAGATACACTTGATTTTATAGCCGATTTACATTGCGATGCTTTGCTTTGGAAACGCAATTTGCTCAAGAAAAATGATTTTGGAGTGGTCGATATTCCAAGAATGATTGAAGGTAATGAGGCGCTACAAGCTTTTACAATTGTGAGCAAGGTGCCTAAAAATATGAATTTTGATAAAAATACGGGCGAAACCGATGCCATAACTTTGCCGTATATTTTAGAGGGGCGTCCAATTAAATCTTGGTTTAACTTAACACAACGCGCTTTGGTGCAATGCCAAGCTTTACAACATTTTGCCGATATTTCAAATGGTAAATTCTTTGTAATTAAATCAAAAACCGATTTGCAAAATTTTATCGAAAAACGAAAAAATAACCGACAAATTGCCGCAGGTTATCTCGGCATAGAAGGCATGCACGCGTTGAGTGGCAAACTGACCAATATTGAGGTGCTTTATGATGCAGGTGTTAGAATGATGTCGCCGGTTCATTTTTTTGATAATGAACTAGGCTCTTCGGCTCATGGTGTTTTGCATACAGGATTGACCGATTTTGGTAAAGAAGTCATCAAAAAAATGCAAGAAAAAAATATGATTGTCGATGTGGCACATTGCTCTGAGCAAATGCTTGATGATATTTTAAAGCTCACAACTAAGCCCATTTTAAGTTCACATACCGGCGTAAAAGGAACTTGTGATAATGTGCGTAATTTGTCTGATAAACATTTAATTGGCATTGCAAATACGGGTGGCATTGTTGGCATTGCCTTTTTTGATAAAGCGGTTTGTGAACCCGATGCAAAACACATTGCGCAAGCCATTCAATATGCCGTAAAATTAATTGGCATTGATCATGTTGCCCTAGGTTCTGATGCCGACGGAGCTATATCAATCCCTTTTGACATCACGGGATTGTCATTAATTACCGATGAATTGCTAAAACTTAATTTTACATCTGACCAAATTAGTTTGATAATGGGCGGAAATGTAAAGCGTTTTTTACTTGAAAATTTACCTCAATAAAATATAACTTAAGCCATTGATATTTAATTATTTTGAGTGTAAAAATTGTAATCGTTCAATACCGTTTTAACAAAATCAAAAGGTTTTTGTGTGGAGGCTATTCCTGTAATTTCAACAATTTTTGCTGTTAACTTCACAATAATTTGATAATCGCGGTTTCTTGAGGCTTTAAGATATAAATTCTTAATTGTTTGAATATCCTTATCGGATAAAAGTGTAACCTGCGCATATAAGGGTTTATAATTATCGGGTAAATTTGTTAAAATGGTATTGTCAATTCCAATTTTGTGACGTTCATTAATGACGGTTGTTCCTGCGGCAATATCGCCTAAGCGCTGTCCTTTGCCGTTTAATAAAATGGTTAAAATTGCCACACTGCCCGATGCCAAATCAACATCAATAATTTTAAGCACCCACCGCAACAAAAAGCTTCCAAAATAGGGTTTACTGCCATCAATTTTAACAACTCTAATATTCAATAGCATTTTTCCTGGAGTCTGTCCGTTTAAAAGGGTTTCAAAAAACAAGCTATAAAAAAAGGCTGGAAGCGATATAAGGATGTAATATACATAATTATCAAGGCCTTTTTTAAAATCTAAGGCGTTTAAAATCATATTGATAAGGATAAAATAGCTGATAATAATAAGCACATCAATCAAGTAAGCCATTATTCGAGAGCTTAGGTTAGCAACTTGTTGATTAATACTTACATTTTGTGCCGTTTCTATTTGAAATTCATCCATTTTTTTCGGTTATTTGGGCTACAAAATTATAAAAATTGCGCGAAGCAGCTTTCTTAAAAAAGAATAAAGATAAATGGCTTTTATTTGAAGCCGTTTTAGACGGTAAAAAAGACATAGAACCTGATAAATTATCAGATTTATACCTCGAAATTACCGATGATTTAAGTTATGCCTCAAGCTTTTATCCAAAAAGTAATACCAGTTTATTTTTGAATGCTTTAGCAGTTAAAGCTCATCAAAAAATTTATAAATCGAAAAAAGAATCAAAAAACAGATTTATCAGCTTCTTTAAAACAGAATGTCCACTATTATTTTATAATTATCAAAAACAATTAGCTATAGCATTTTTAGTATTTGTGCTCTTTACCATTGCAGGCGCTTATTCTGCAAGTCAAGATGGCGATTTTGTGCGCTTAATTTTAGGGGATAGTTATGTTAATGAAACTTTAGAAAATATTGAAAAGGGCACGCCCATGGCAATTTATTCGCAAGCGGGAGCTTCTAAAATGTTTTTAATGATTACGTTGAATAATATTAAAGTTGCCTTAAGCACCTTTATATTAGGTATTTTATTTTGTATTGGTTCTTTATATTTACTCATGCAAAATGGCATTATGCTCGGCTCTTTTGTTTACTTTTTTTCTGAAAAACAACTTTTATGGGAGTCATCAAGAACCATTTGGATTCACGGAACCATAGAAATTTCGGTAATAATTGTTGCGGGCTGCGCCGGATTGGTTTTAGGCAGTGGATTGCTGTTTCCAAAAACCTTTTCTAGAGTTAATGCTTTTAAAAAGAGTGCAAAAGATGGTTTAAAAATAATGTTGAGCACCATACCTTTTTTTATCATTGCCGGATTTTTAGAGGGTTTTGTTACGCGTCATACCGAAATGCCCGATTGGCTGGCGCTTTTTATCATCATTTCATCGTTAGCACTTATTATCTTTTACTATGTTATTTACCCTATTAAACTAACTCATAATCAAACCAATGAATAGAATAATTACTTTTAAACGCGAGCGCGATTTAGGCGCCATAATTACCGATGCTTTTGGATTTATTAGATCAGAATGGAAACCTTTATTTATGTGTATCCTTAAAATAACCTGGCCTTTTGTAGCTATAAGCCTTTTTGCTATAGCACTCTATTTTTATACTTTTAGCAATGTTTTAGACAATTTTAGCACCTCTAATTTTGAATCAAATCCTTTTGCAATGTTTAGTGGCAGCAACTTTTTGTCGATTATCTTAATGATATTTGCCGCATTGGCTACTTATACTTTAATGCAAATTGTTGCGACATTGTATATAAAATCTTATATCGAAAATGATGGTCAAGTTATTTATGATGATATTGTTAAACAAACTAGAAACCAATTTTGGTCTATTTTAGGCTTTGTAATTTTGTCGCTAATATTAATTGTTTTAGGAACTATTTTATGCATCATTCCCGGCATTTATTTATATGTGCCCTTTTCTTTGGGAATCACCATTATGGTATTTGAAGAAAAAAATATTGGGGAAACCATTTCTCACTGTTTTATTTTGGTTAAAGATCATTGGTTTGAAACTTTTGGCGTTTTGCTAGTAGTTTCAATTTTAGTAGGAATTTTAGGCTATGTTTTTAATATTCCTTCTTTAATTTATTCAATAGTTAAAATGGCCACAAGCATTGGCAAAGAAGATCCAACAGCATTTATTGGATTTTTTTCAGACCCAATTTATCTGTTACTCACTGTGTTTTCTTATGCCGGTCGGTTTTTAATGACCGTGATAACGGTAATTGCCATTGTTTTGATATATTTTGATTTAAATGAACAAAAATTCCAATCTGGAACCATAGAAACCATTGAAAATTTGGGTAAAAACTAGTGCTTAAAAGTGTATTCATATTCTTAATTATTTTTACGTGCTTTAGTTTATCGGCTAAAAACAACAATGTCAATAAATTAAAGCAAGATACAACTCATATTGAAGTCAAACATTTTAATGCGCAACACATTCGCAATTATAAAAAGCAAAGCGATTTTAATTATAAGGAAGCCACTCAAAAGCCAAGCATCGTAGAACGCATTTTTAACTGGTTTATAAAAATGGCACACCGCTTTTTATCTTGGCTATTTGGTGTTGAAAAAGCGACTGGTATTTTAAAAACCACATTTTTAATACTTCCGTACTTAATTTTAGCGCTCTGTTTATTTATACTTACCAAGTTTTTTATAAAAATCAATGTGAAGCAATTGACTGATGGAACGCTTTCTAATTCAAAAAATGTTCAAGTTTTTGATGAGGATGCCTTGTTGAAATTTGAAAATCTTGATCAATTAATCAATAAAGCTGTAGCCGATGGCAATTTTAGACTAGCCATTCGTTTTGAATATCTTAAAATTTTAAAACAGCTTAGCACGAGAAACCTTATTAATTGGCAAGCCCATAAAACAAATGATGATTATTGTAATGAATTGTCAAATAATGATTTAAAACCTGTTTTTAAGCAAAGTACCTTGATGTTTGATTATGTTTGGTATGGCAGTTTTTTAGTAAATGACGCCCATTACAAATCTATAAAGTCCATTTTTGAGGACTTATTAATTAAAATAAACCACATTGAACCAAAGAAATAAAATATATCTGTTTTTGTTTGTGCTCGGTTTGGGATTATTGACCATCTATGAGCTTCAAAAGCCTAAGCCAATTAATTGGTTTGAAACCTACGTTTCATCTCATAAAATGCCTTTTGGAACCTATGTTTTATTTAAAGAATTAGCGGACTTATTTCCAAAATCAAAAATTGAAACCATCAGAATTTCGCCCTACCTTTTTTTAAAAGATAGCTCAAAAGCGGGCACGTATATGTTTATAGATAAATCGGTAAATTTTGGTAAAGCTGAGTTTGATGAACTCTTAAAATTTGTAGAAAAAGGCAATACCGTATTCATCGCCACGCATCAAATAGATCTTGACACCTTGCATTTAAAAACCAAATTATTACAAAGTAATGCTCTTGAAGAAAAACCTTATTTTACCTTATCAAACAAGGCTTTTGGCTCAAAAGAATACTATTTTGACCGCCCTTTTGAAAATTTTGTGTTTAAAGAAGTTGACACAATTGCGGCAAATATTTTAGGTGAAAGTGGTCTATTAAACACCCAAAATAGCCGGATAAAATCGGGTGTAAATTTTGTGAAATATCAGTATGGCAAGGGCTACTTTTTGTTTAATACTTATCCCGAAGCCTTTATAAACTACACCTTATTAAAAGCGCCTAATCAAGAATATGCCGCTCAAGTTTTATCTTATTTAGGCAATCCAAGTTATATTTATTGGGATGCTTATTATAAATCGGGAAAGACACAAATTTCGTCACCATTATATTTTATTTTGTCAAATAAAAGTTTAAAATGGGCTTATCAAATGGTCCTATTTGGAAGCCTTGTTTTTGTTTTGTTTGGTGGAAAGCGCATTCAAAGAATCATTCCAATTATTAAACCACTTCAAAATCAGACTTTAGCATTTACAAGAACCATTTCGAACATGTATTATACTAAGGCGTCACATAAAATAATTGCCACACATAAAATACGCTACTTTTTGGCAGAGATTCGTTTAAAATATCATATTGAAACCGATATTTACAAAAAGGATTTTACCAAAATAGCCGCGTTAAAAATTGGCAAATCCTTTGAAGAAACCGAAAAAGTCATCAACTTTATAAAATTAGTAGAAGCAAAACAAAATCTTACAAAAGCTGACTTAATTTTGCTAAATAATTTAATTTACAATTTAACACACAATGCTTTATGAATACAACTGAAAATACCAATTTACCCTTTAACAACCGACTAGAGCTTCAGGAATTGTTGACGGCTGTATCGCAAATTAAAACACAACTCCACAAGGTAATTGTTGGGCAAAAAGAATTTATTGACTTGCTAATAATTGCGCTTTTAGCTGATGGTCACGTGCTTATTGAAGGTGTTCCAGGGGTTGCAAAAACAATTACGGCAAAACTTTTAGCCAAAACGGTAAGTGCCGGCTTTAGCAGGATTCAATTTACACCCGATTTAATGCCAAGCGATATTTTGGGAACTTCGGTTTTGAATATGAAAACATCGGAATTTGAATTTAAAAAAGGTCCCATTTTCTCTAATTTAATTCTCATTGACGAGGTGAATAGAGCCCCTGCAAAAACACAATCGGCGCTGTTTGAAGTGATGGAAGAGCGTCAAATTACCATTGATGGTCACGAATTTAAAATGATGCCACCATTTTTAGTTTTAGCAACTCAAAACCCAATAGAGCAGGAAGGAACTTATGCCTTGCCCGAAGCACAACTCGACCGATTTTTATTTAAAATAAATGTCGGTTACCCAGATAAAGCCGATGAAATTGAAATTTTAAAAACCCAAATAAATCGCAAAAATCAAAAACCAGAAGCGCTTATTGAAGCCGTTTTATCTGAATCGCAATTGCTCACTTTTAGAACGCTTATTTTTGATGTTTTTATTGAAGAAAAATTGGTAAATTATATCGCCGATTTGGTAATGAGTACCCGAAACCATCCGCAATTATATTTAGGAGGCTCACCACGTGCCAGCATTGCCATTTTGCAGTCTAGCAAGGCTTGCGCCGCTTTAAATGGACGTGATTTTGTAAGTCCTGAAGATATTCAAAAAGTTATTTTTCCCGTTTTAAGACACCGCATGTTGCTGACTCCCGAACATGAAATGGAGGGTTTGACAACTGACCATGTTATTAAATCAATTCTCGATTCTATTCAAGTGCCGCGTTAATATTGAATTTATGAAGCTTGCCACTTTTTTTAAAAGACTTTATATCAATGACCGATTTTATTGGCTTATAAGCCTATTGGCGGCAGGGTTTTTAGGTTCTTTTTGGATGCCACTTCTTTTTAATTTGGTGTTTTATGCCACCATTTTATTAGGGTTTATTTTTGTAATGGATGCTATATTGATGTTCCGGTTTAGAAATCCTATCAAAGCAAACCGAAACCTAAGCAAAAAACTGTCAAATTCAGATAACAATTTGATAAGTATTGATTTAAGTAATTACTATCCTTTTGATGTCTTTATGGAGGTGATTGATGAATTGCCGGAACAATTTCAAAAACGCGATTTTTATTTGCGTTGTAAACTGCAATCTAAATCGGATACAAAATTAAATTATACGGTCTTACCCTTAGAACGCGGAGAATATATTTTTGGAAACCTCAATGTTTATGTCCATTCAAAATTGGGACTTGTTAAGCGTCGCTTTGTGTTCAATGCAGATGAACGAATTCCTGTTTATCCATCTTTTATACAAATGCGCCAATATGAATTCTTGGCTTTTAACAATAAAATAGCGCAATTTGGACTCAAAAAAAATAGAGCTATCGGACATTCTTTAGAGTTTGAACAAATTAAAAATTATGTTGCCGGCGACGATTATAGAACCATTAACTGGAAAGCAACCGCAAAACATGCGCAATTGATGGCAAACCAATTTCAAGATGAAAAATCACAACCTATTTACGCGCTTATAGATACGGGTCGCACCATGAAAATGCCTTTTGAAGGTTTAAAATTGTTAGATTACGCTATTAATTCCGCTTTAGCTTTTGCAAATATTACCTTGTTAAAAAAAGACAAAGCCGGCTTAATTTGTTTCTCAAAAAAAGTCGAAATCAGCTTAAAAGCCAGTCATAAAAAAATACAGTTACAGCTCATTAATGAGTCGCTCTATAAGCTTACCACACAGTATAAAGAGGCTGATTATGGTTTTTTATATGCCTTTGCAAAACGTCAAATTACCCAACGTAGTCTGCTTATTTTATATACAAATTTTGAACACATTACCGCTTTAAAACGGCAATTGCCTTTTTTACAAGCCCTTTCAAAACAACATTTATTGGTGGTGGTTTTTTTTGAAAATACCGAATTAGACAATTTGTTGCAACAACATGCCGAAGACTTAGAAAGTATTTACCATCAAACCATTGCTCAAAAATTTGCTTTAGAAAAAAGACACATGCAATTAGAACTCAAACGAAGCGGCATCTATAGCATCCTATCTAAGCCTAAAAACTTAACAGTGAATGTGATAAATAAATACCTTGAATTTAAATCGCGCGGTTTGATTTAAAAATTGACTAGATTTTTCTATTAAAATAAAGATTATTTGCTTGTGCTAAAGAAGTTAAAACCATATCGTTTATACAAAGATTTTTCGGTAAAGTGGCCGCAAAATGCACCACAAGTGCAATATCTTGGGCAGTCATGGGCTGGTAACCCTCATAAATTTTTTTAGCCGCGTCTTTATCTCCGTGAAGGCGAACAATAGAAAATTCCGTTTCGGCAGCTCCAGGCGCAATTTGGGTAACTTTAACGCCTTTTTCTAGTAAGTCAATTCGCAAAGCTTTTGAAATGGCATCAACGGCGTGTTTGGTTGCACAATAAACATTTCCCTTTAAATACACTTCTTTACCAGCAGTTGAACCGATATTGATAATGTGTGGCGTACTAGAATTATAAAGCAAAGGCAAAACGGCGTGAGTTACATAAAGCAAACCCTTAATATTGGTATCAATCATCACATCCCAATCTTCGGTTTTACCGTCTTGGATGGTGCTCATACCACTTGCCAAACCAGCGTTATTGACTAAAATATCAATAGTTTGAAAATCTTTAGGAATGCTTTTAATGGCGGCATTGACTTCTTGTTCAACACGTACGTCGAAGTTGAGCGTGAGCACTTTAACATGAAATATTTTAATTAATTCTTGGGCAAATGCTTCAAGGCGTTCCTTGCGACGTCCTGTAATGATTAGATTTTCACCATCTTTTGCAAAGCGCTCGGCAATGGCTTTTCCAAATCCCGATGTTGCGCCACTTATGAATATTGTTTTTGGCATATTGAATTCTTTTAAAATTAAACAATTTATATAAAGTCCCTAATTTACGTTGCTTTAAGTTGCATTGCAAGCTTTGATTAGTTTATTTTATACTCGAAAAAGTTTGACGTCCTAAAACAAAATGGTTCCAAACAATGCCGATACATTTATAATAATGAATTGTTTTTTTAGGACTTTGTTTGCGCTTTTTAGCCATCATACTAAAGTTTGAATAAAAACTAAAATGAGCATTAATAATAGCCCAAGTATGAATAGGCCGTAGCTCTATTATAAATTTTAACCCAGCAATGGCATCTAATAAAAGTCTTGACAAAACAATCAGAAAAAGGTAACGTTTTGGAACGTTTTTAACAATAGAGTAGAGGCTATTTCTAAAATTCAGGAACGTTTTTGTCGGATTTTCCTCTCTCAAAGTTGCCCCTCCAATATGATAAACCGTCGAGGTGCCAACATATTGCGCTTTGTATCCCAAATTATGAGCACGCCAGCACAAATCGATTTCTTCTTGATGGGCAAAATAATCTTCATCAAATCCGTTAAGCTGATGATAAACAGCACTTTTAATACATAAGCAAGCACCCGAAGCCCAAAAAATTGGAATGATATTGTCAAATTGATGGGTGTCTTTTTCTAGACTCATAAAAATGCGTCCGCGACAAAAAGGATAACCTAAAAAGTCGATAAAACCTCCCGCTGCACCGGCATATTCAAAATAAGCTTTATTTTTATAATCTAAAATTTTAGGCTGAATAATAGCGGTATTTGACTCTAATTCAAACTGTTTTAAGATGGGTTTTAACCAATCTTTGCTAACCTCAACATCTGAATTTAACAAAATATAGATATCAGTTTTAACTTGTTTTAAAGCTTCGTTATAACCTTTGGCATAGCCACCATTGCTTTTATTCTTAATAATTTTTACGCTATCAAAGTAATTTGTAGAGACATAGGCTAAAGAATTATCGGTTGAGGCATTATCGGCAATATAAATTTGCGCTTCTTGGCTGTAGGCAACCACACTTGGCAAAAACTTTTCGAGCAAGTTTTTTCCATTCCAATTTAAAATCACAACTGCAACCGTCATCTAAAAAATTTAATTTTTCTTAAGAAGTGCAAACTTAGCATTATTTATCATGAAAAAATTTAAAATGGCACTTAATATTTTGGAATGTCATCTATAAAAGTGACCCCTTGTTTTTGGAGGTCAAATTCAGCAAAAAAATGTTGCAAACCATTGGTAAGCACTAAATATTTTGCCTGTAAATTAAGGTTATATCTAGCAATTTGATCAAAAACGGTTTGATTAATTTTTATCGAAGGTGCTTTACATTCAACAATTAATTGAGGTAAACCCAAATTATTATAAACCACAATATCGGTACGCTTTTTTAACTTATTAATGGTAAGTTGTTTTTCAATGCTGATTAGCGATTTAGGATAGGCTTTCTGATTGATAAGTAAGTGAACAAAATGCTGACGAACCCATTCTTCGGGTGTTAGCTGGATGTACTTTTTGCGAATCACATCAAAAATATACGTTTTATTTTCGCTATTTTTGAGCTGGTATTCAAACGAAGGTAGGTTTAACACAATCACGTTTTAAAAATACAAATATAAATTCAATAATTTTTTATTTTAATGGATGAAATCAAACAAATAGCAGATGATATTAAAAACAAAAAATTAAAACCCATCTATTTTTTGCAAGGTGATGAACCTTATTATATCGATAAAATTTCTGATTTAATTGCGCAAAGTGTTTTAACTGAAGAAGAAAAAAGCTTTAATCAAGTGGTGCTTTATGGAGGTGATGTGACTATAAATGAAGTTATTAGTCAGGCAAAACGCTATCCAATGATGGCAGATTATCAGGTAGTTATTGTTAAGGAAGCACAGCAACTCGCAAAAAAAATTGAAGATTTGGCATCTTATGCTGAGCAGCCTTTGCCCAGTACTATTTTGGTGATTTGTTATAAATATAAAACCCTTGACGGAAGAAAAAAATTAACCAAACTCATTAAAAAGAACGGCTTATTATTTGAAGGAAAAAAATTATACGACAATCAAATACCCGATTGGATTAGACGAATTTTATTAGGTAAGTCTTATAAAATTGAGGATAAAGCCGCTTTAATGCTCACCGAATTTTTGGGAACCGATTTGAGTAAAATTAACAATGAACTCGACAAACTAATAACGCTTTTGCCAAAAGGAAGTACGATTTCGGCTTTGGCTATCGAAGAAAATATTGGCATTAGTAAGGACTATAATGTATTTGAATTGTGCAATGCCATTGGTGTTCGCGATGTTGTTAAGGCAAATAAAATTATCAATTACTTTGCACAAAACCCAAAAACAAATCCGCTAACGATAACAATAAACATGCTATTTAGCTATTTTACACAGTTGTTGTTGGTACATGGTTTACCCGATAAATCAAAAGAAAATATTGCCCGGGTTTTAAAAGTAAATCCTTTTTTTGTGACACGATATCTAACCGCAGCCAAGAATTATCCCATGCGAAAAGTAGCACAAATTATTTCTTATTTAAGTGATGCCGATGCAAAAAGTAAGGGAATTGGCGCGCAAGCCTTAACAGAAGGTGATATTTTGAAGGAGTTGTTATTTAAAATTTTACATTGAAAATTTTTGAGCACTTAAAAGGTTTTAAACGCTTAAAAATAATAACGTTAAATGTAATGTCGCTCACCAAAAATAGCACTTCCCACGCGCACCATATTGCTGCCACATTTTATGGCTAATTGATAATCACCACTCATTCCCATTGATAAAATTTTGAGGGCTTTGTTTTGCGACTTGAGTTTATTAAAAAAGGTACTCAAACTTTTAAATTCTGTTTCAATTTGCTTTAAATCATCGGTAAAGCTTGCCATTCCCATAAAACCAACAACCAAAATGTTTTTTAGGGTTTTAATTTCAGCAGAATTTAATAACTGTTCAATCTCATCAAGGCTTAAGCCGAATTTGGTTTCTTCTTGTGCAATATGTGCTTGGAGCAAACAATTGATAACGCGGTGGTGTTTTTCCGCTTGACGGTTAATTTCAATAAGGGTTTGCAAACTGTCAACTCCGTGAATTAAATCGACAAAATGCGCCATATATTTTACTTTATTTCGCTGTAAATGACCAATCATGTGCCATTGAATATCCTTTGGAAGTGCTGTGTGTTTTTGCGCCATTTCCTGAATTTTATTTTCACCAAAAACACGTTGACCGGCATTATAAGCTTCAAGAATTGCGGCTTCGGATTTTGTTTTTGAAACCGCCACTAAGGTTACTTGAGGAGGTAAAGCCTTTTTAATTTGGTTGAGTTTTGTGGCAATATCGAAAAATTCCATTTTGTGTGATTAAAATTCATAAATTGTTAAACCACTGCGCAACTTTGGTTCAATATAAGTACTTTTTGGAGGCATCATCAAATTGGCATTGGCAACCAATTTTAACTGAGATACAGAAGTAGGGACGAGTCCAAATGCAACTTGATATTTACCCGAGTCAACTTCATCTTTTAGTTGCATTTGATTTAAAATTGCTGGCAAGTATTTAATTTGATGACTATTAGATAAATCATCAATTCCTAAAATTGGTTTTAAAATAGTTATAAAAAGCAGCTGGGCATCTAAATCGTCGAGTGGGGTATGAATTTGATAAAAGCTTTTGCGCAAATATAAGGAATAATAAGCACCCTCTAAATACATACTAAAATGGTGTTTTTTTGATGGAATGTAGAGTTGCTTTCCGCGATTTTCAATCCTAAAATGAGCATCTAACTTAATCAAAAACTCATCTTTTGTCAATCCATTTAGGGATTTAATAAACCGATTAAAAGAAGTTATTTTTAAACGAGACTCAGGAATTAAATAACTCATAAAAAAGTTGTAATTTTCTAATCCTGTGTGATTTGGATTATTTTGTTTCATCAAATTTGCCAAATAATTGGAAGAAGCACAGCGGTGATGTCCATCGGCAATATAAACGGCATCCATTTTAGCAAATGCACCCGTAATGAGTTTTATATCCTCATCATTTTCAATAACCCAAAATAAATGTTGATGTTTTTTATTGGTAGTGAATTCGTATTCAGCTCTTTTTTGCTGGTATTTTTCATATACAGCCGTCAGTAAATCAGTATCTGGATAGGCAATTAAAACGGGTTCGGCATTAAAACCGGTTGTTTCGAGATACTTTCCAAATAAAACCTCACGTTCTTTAAGGGTTGCCTCATGTTTTTTTATAAGTCCTGACTGATAATCGGCAATACTTGAGGTTGCTATAAAGCCCCAAAAGACCTCTTTTTTATAGGTTTGTTGGTGTAAATAATAGGAAGCTTTGGCATCGCTAGTGAAAAATCGATTCTCTTTAAATTCAATGTACCGATTGCGGACTAACCTAAATCGCTCATCGCCTTTAGGCGACAATTGAAACTTAAAACCAGGTTTAAGAATGTGTAAAAATGAAAATGGATTATACTTTAATATACTGTTTAACTCTTCATTACTATAGGTTTCATAAGAACTTGTAGTGAGTAGTGCGGCTTTGTCTCGGGTAGGACGCACCGCTTTAAAAGGTCTTATTACTGCCATACAATGTGAATGCTATTTTAACAATTTAGCAATGATCTCAGCTAATTCTAATCCGATGCGCTCTTGTGCTTCTAGTGTTGCCGCGCCGATATGAGGCGTTAAGGATATATTTGGCATCATCAGTAATTTTAAGGCTGGTGTTGGTTCATTTTCAAAAGTATCAATGGCCGCATAGGCAACTTTTCCACTTTCGAGAGCGGTAACTAAAGCGACTTCATCAATCACGCCACCTCTAGAAGCATTGACAATGCCCACACCCGTTTTCATCATATTAAATTCGGTTGTAGAAATAACATAATCCTTTTGTGCAGGCACGTGAAAGCTAATAAAATCAGCTTCTTTTAAAACGGATTCTTTTGTTTGGGTTTTAATATCAAAACCTATTTTTTGACCATCGAAAAAATCAACATCAATATGAATTTTTTCTATAAATGGGTCAAAAGCAATGACTTTCATGCCAACACCTAAAGCAATTTTAGACGTTTCTTGACCAATACGTCCGATACCAAAAACACCCATAGTTTTACCTTTTAACTCGCGTCCGTTGGCATAAGCTTTTTTAAGGGCGTTAAATTTAGTATCTCCATCTAAAGGCATTGTTCGATTGGAATCGTATAAAAAACGAACCATCCCAAAAAGGTGGGCAAAAACCAATTCGGCTACAGAATGGGATGAGGCAGCAGGCGTATTGATGACGTGAATGCCTTTACTTTTGGCATAATCTACATCAATATTATCCATGCCAACACCACCGCGCCCAATCAATTTTAGCTTGGTAGCATCAATTAAATCTTTGCGTACTTTAGTGGCACTACGCACCAAAAGTGCGTCAATTTTATTGGTATTAATATAATTTATCAATTGCTCTTGAGCAACATTTGTGGTAATAACTTCAAATCCTGAAGCTTGTAAAGCCTCAATGGCAGCGGAGTCAATTCCGTCGTTTGCTAATATTTTCATTTTATAAAGATAAAAATTGATTATTTTACTTGTTTCATCACATTGACTAAGGCTTGAACACTTTCGAGTGCTAAGGCATTGTACATACTTGCCCGATAACCACCAGCAGAGCGATGTCCTTTAATACCTACAATTCCTGCTGCTTTCCAAAGGGCGTCAAAGGCTTCTTTTTTGGTGTCATCTTTAAGGATAAAAGTAACATTCATATTTGAACGATCTTCTTTTGAGGCTAATCCTTCAAAATTTGGATTATTATCAATTTCAGCGTAAAGCAAAGCTGCTTTAGCATTGTTAATTTTTTCAATTGCGGCAATGCCTCCTAAATCTTTTAACCATTGCAAGGTTAGCATTGAAACGTAAACGGCGAAAACTGTAGGCGTGTTATACATACTGTCTTTTGCAATGTGCGTTTGATAATCTAACATCGACGGAATGGTGCGTCCAGTTTTGCCTAAAATACGTTCATTAACTACTACAAGTGTGGTGCCGGCAGGTCCCATATTTTTTTGAGCACCCGCATAAATCATGTCAAATTTTGAAAAGTCGAGTTGTCTTGAAAAGATATCGGAACTCATATCGCAAACCATCAAAGTATTTACTTTTGGAAAAGATTTAATTTGGGTTCCGTAAATAGTGTTGTTACTGGTGCAGTGAAAATAGGCTGCATCGGCTGGAATATTGTAATTTTTTGGAATGTAGTGATAGGTTTTATCTTTTGAGGATGCCACAACAATCACTTCACCTAACAATTTAGCTTCTTTTATAGCGCCCGAACTCCAAACACCCGTATCTAAATAAGCAGCTTTGCCGTTAATAGGCAATAAGTTATAGGCACACATTAAAAATTCTAAACTTGCGCCACCTTGCAAAAAAAGTGCTTGATAGCCTTTGCCTTCTAACCCTAAAAGTTCGAGTACTAACTGACGTGTATTTTCCATTACGGCAACAAAATCGGCGCTGCGATGTGATATTTCGAGTAAAGAAAGGTTTGAATTGTTAAAATTTAATACGGCTTCCGAAGCTTTTTTTAAGACTTCTTGAGGTAATACAGAAGGTCCTGCATTAAAATTGTGCATTTTCATGATGTTTTAATTTTATTCAGCAAATTTGTGGAAAATATTGCAAATAAACCCTATAAACGGTTAATAATTTTAAATTATTTTGGGTCTAAAACGATGCACGGAATAATCATTTCTTCTAATGAAATACCGCCATGCTGAAAGGTGTTTTTATAATAATTTACAAAGTGATTAAAGTTGTTTGGATAGGCAAAAAAGTAATCTTCTTTAGCAAAAATATAGGAGCTACTCATGTGAATGCTAGGTAGATAAATTTCTTCAGGGTTTGTTACAGCGAAAACTTCTTTTTGATTATAGGTTAAACTTCTGCCTGTTTTATAGCGCAAATTTGAGCTGATATTTTTATCGCCAATCACTTTTGAAGGATTTTTTACATTAACCGTTCCGTGGTCAGTGGTGATGACTAATTTTAATTTATTTTGTTGTGCTTTTTGGATGAGTTCAAGGAGTGTTGAATTTTTAAACCAACTTAAAGTTAACGAGCGATAAGCCTTATCGTCGGCGGTAAGTTCTTTAATCATATCCATTTCGGTTCGCGCATGCGAAATCATATCTACAAAATTATAAACCACAACGGTTAATATATTTTGTTTGGTAGTAGCAAAATTGGAGAGCAATTCTTTTCCTTTTTGCAGATTGGTGATTTTGTAATATTCAAAGGGTATTTGCAATCCTAAACGTTTAAGTTGTGAGGCTAAAAACTCTTTTTCATAGAGGTTTTTACCCACCTCTTCGGGGTCATTTTTCCAGTATTCCGGAAATTTGCGTTCCATTTCAAGGGGCATCAATCCCGAAAAAAAAGCATTGCGGGCATATTGAGTAGCAGTGGGGAGGATGCTGCAATAAGCACACTCATCTACCACGCGGTAGTAATTTTGAATAAGGGGTTCAAAAATGCGCCATTGATCGTATCTCATATTATCAACAACTATTAAAAGCGTTGGCTCTTGGGCTTTTAAAAGCGGGGCTACGCATTTTTTAAATACGTTTGGCGATAATGTTGGTGCGTCTTTATCATGAAACCATTTTGCATAATTTTTAGAAATAAATTTAAAAAACTGTGAATTGGCTTCTTTTTTTTGACTTTCTAAAATTTCGGTTAAACCAGAATCGTCTATTGATTCGAGTTCAAGCTCCCAACGAATTAATTTTTGATATAGCGCATTCCAATCGTCAAAACTATTGACGCCAGCCAAATCCATACTAATTTGCCTAAAGGCTTGTTGATAATTTGAAGTGGTTTTTTCAGTTACCAATCGGCTATGGTCTAAAATTTTCTTTAAGCTTAGCAAAATCTGGTTTGGATTAACAGGCTTTATTAAATAATCAGCTATTTTATAGCCTATTGCATCATCCATTAAAAATTCTTCTTCACTTTTGGTTATCATAATAACCGGTAAGTTCGGATTGATTGATTTTATCTCCGACAAGGTTTCTAATCCGCTAAGGCCAGGCATATTTTCGTCCAATAATACAATATCAAATGGTTTTAAAGCCACCATTTCAATGGCTTCATAACCATTGTTACAGCTTGTTATCTTGTAATTTTTGTTTTCTAAAAAGATGATATGTGGTTTTAATAAATCGATTTCATCGTCCACCCAAAGTATGTTAATTTGTTGCATAAAACTATATGGATTTTTGTACTTTTGTTTACAAGTTAAAGATTCAAATTTGAATAAACTCAAAATTTTAAACGACCCAATTTACGGTTTTATTTCAATACCCAACGAATTAATTTTTGATTTAATTGAGCATCCTTATTTTCAACGCTTAAGGCGTATTTCTCAAATGGGTTTGTCGTTTTTGGTTTATCCAGGAGCGCATCACACGCGGTTTCATCACGCTTTGGGCTGTATGCATTTAATGCAAAAAGCCATTGGCGTACTTAAATTTAAAGGCGTTGCCATTAGCGACGATGAAGCAAATGCCCTATTAATCGCCATTTTGCTACACGATATTGGGCACGGTGCTTTTTCGCATGCTTTAGAGCATAGCATTGTTAAAAATGTTTCGCACGAGTTGATTTCTGAGCAATTTATGCTTGAATTAAATCTTGAATTTAAAGGAAAACTAAGCTTAGCTATTCAAATTTTTAAAGGGCAATATCCCCGCGCTTTTTTTCATCAACTCATTACAAGTCAGCTAGATGTAGATCGAATGGATTATTTAAAACGCGATAGTTTTTACACGGGTGTTTCCGAAGGAAATATCAATTCTGAACGCATCATCACAATGTTTAATGTGGTTGATAATGATTTAGTTATTGAAGAAAAAGGTTTGTATTCTATCGAAAAATTCTTAACCGCGCGTCGCTTGATGTATTGGCAAGTTTATTTGCATAAAACAGGTTTGATAGCCGAACAATTATTGGTAAAAGCTTTAAAACGCGCCAAAGAGCTTTCGCAAAATGGCATAAAATTGCCAGCAAACCCTGCATTGACCTTTTTTTTAGAACAGGTCATTAATGAAGAGAATTGGAATAAAACAGCCTTAAAAATTTTTGCTAATTTAGATGATTACGATATTTTGTCAGCTCTAAAACAATGGCAAAGCAATGATGATTTTATCTTATCTTATTTAAGTAAAGCAATTATAAATAGAAGATTACCACATGTTTCTATAAAGAAAAATAGCCCAAGTTCCTCTAAACTCGACAAACTTAAAAAACAGGTTTTAGAACGTTATCCTATTAGTGAAAGTGAAGTTAATTATTTAGTTGATACCGGTAAAATTCAAAATACGGCTTACAGCAAAGATCAAAACCCTATTAAAATAATTTACAAAAATGGCAAGGTAACCGATTTTTTAAAAGCCTCCGATTTTAACCAAACAGAAACAATCACCAAGCCTATTATAAAATTTTTCACCTATTATCCGAAGGGTTTATAGGCTAACATTTAGATTTAAATTTTTATATTTGCATTCATGAAATTCACAGCAACACAAATCTCAGAAATACTTCACGGTGAAATTGAGGGAAACCCTGATGTTGAAGTATTTAAACTTTCAAAAATTGAAGAAAGCGAAGAGGGTTCACTTACCTTTTTATCAAATTTAAAATACACACCTTATCTATACAATACAAAAGCTACCATTGCCATTGTAAATAAAACGTTTGTCCTTGAAAAAGAAATCAATACGACCTTAATAAAAGTTGAGGATTCTTATCAGGCATTTTCTAAATTATTAGCTTTTTATAACAATGTAAAACTCGATAAAAAGGGAATTGAAGAACAGAGTTTTATAGATAAATCGGCTCATTTAGGTCAAAATTTATACCTTGGTTCTCATTCTTATATTGGCGCAAACGTAAAAATTGGCAACAATGTAAAAATTTTTCCAAATGTTTTTATTGGGGATAATAGCCATATTGGTGATAGTAGTATCTTATTTTCGGGAGTCAATATTTATTCTGATACAATAATTGGAACCCATTGCATCATTCATTCCGGCGTTGTTATTGGCTCTGACGGATTTGGCTTTGCGCCCAGTGAAAATGGCGTTTATACAAGCATTCCTCAAATAGGAAATGTCATTATTGAAGATCACGTTGATATTGGTGCTAATACAACAATTGATCGCGCTACTTTGGGTTCTACAATCATCCGCAAAGGGGTTAAACTCGACAATCAAATTCAAATTGCGCATAATGTTGAAATCGGCGCAAATACCGTAATTGCTGCACAAACAGGAATTGCAGGCTCCACAAAAATCGGTTCAAACTGTCAAATTGGTGGACAAGTAGGTTTTGCCGGCCATTTAATTATTGGCAATAATGTTAAAATTCAAGCACAATCTGGTATTGGACGTAATTTAAAGGATAATGAAGTGGTTCAAGGAAGTCCCGCCTTGCCATTTTCCGATTTTTATAAATCGTACGTACATTTTAAAAACCTAACAAAACTTGTTGAAAGAATCAATTTGTTAGAAAAAAAATTAAAAATTTAAAAATTAATGATTACTACTATTAAACAAAAAACAATAAAAGAGAGCATCTCACTTTCGGGCGTTGGTTTACACACAGGAAAAGAAGTAAAATTAACTTTTAAACCTGCTCCCGAAAATCACGGATTTGCTTTTATACGCGTTGATTTAGAAGGCAATCCAGTAGTTGAAGCGCTAGCCGATTATGTTGTTGATACGAAACGCGGCACAAATCTTGAAAAAAACGGCGTTTATATCAGTACCTCCGAGCATGTTTTGGCTGCTGTTGTAGGTTTGGGAATTAACAATATCAACATCGAATTAAATAGTGCCGAGCCGCCAATTATGGATGGCTCATCAAAATATTTTATTGAAGCACTCGAAAAAGTAGGTCTTGTTGAGCAAAATGCTTACGCTCAAGCGTATATAGTTAAAGATGTTATTTCGTATAAAGATGCCGAATCGGGAAGCGAAATAATGGTGGTTCCATCTGATAACTATGAAATTACGACGATGGTAGATTTTGGCACTAAAGTATTGGGAACACAAAATGCCACCTTATCTGATATTTCAAATTTTAAAACTGAAATTGCAGCCGCAAGAACCTTTAGTTTTTTACACGAAATTGAAATGTTATTGGATAACAACCTTATAAAAGGTGGCGATTTAAACAATGCCATTGTTTATGTTGATAAAGAACTGTCAAATGCAACAATGGAAAAACTAAAAATAGCCTTTAAAAAGGATGCCATTAAAGTTAAACCAAACGGCATTTTAGATAACCTTACTTTACACTGGCCAAATGAGGCTGCACGCCATAAATTACTCGATGTAATGGGCGATTTAGCCCTAATTGGTATGCCCATTAGAGGAAAAATTATCGCAACAAAACCAGGTCATGCTGTAAATACTAATTTTGCAAAAAAATTATCTAAGATTATCAAATTAGAAAAAAGAAGCAAAATACCTTGTTGTGATTTATCACAACCGCCTTTAATGGATGCTCAAAAAATTATGACCATTTTGCCCCACAGACCTCCTTTTTTGTTGGTTGACCGAATTTTAGAACTTTCTAAATCACATGTGGTAGGTTTGAAAAATGTAACCATGAATGAGCCATTTTTTCAAGGTCATTTTCCTGGAGCGCCCGTAATGCCAGGTGTTTTACAAATTGAAGCCATGGCACAATGTGGAGGTATTTTAGTTTTAAGCACCGTTCCTGATCCTGAAAATTATCTTACTTATTTTATGACCATGGATAAAGTTAAGTTTAAACGTAAAGTGATACCCGGCGATACCTTGATTTTTAGGGCAGAACTCATTTCACCTATCCGCCGTGGTATTTGCAATATGCAAGCTTATGGCTATGTTAATGGCAAACTTGTTGTTGAAGCCGAATTAATGGCGCAGATTTCTAAAAAATAAATCACAAATGAATCAACCATTAGCATACATACATCCTGGCGCTAAAATAGCAACCAATGTAGTGGTAGAACCCTTTACTACCATAAATAATAATGTTACCATTGGCTCCGGCACTTGGATAGGCTCAAATGTTACCATTATGGAGGGTGCACGAATTGGCAAAAATTGTCGCATTTTTCCTGGTGCAGTGATTTCGGCTATTCCACAAGATTTAAAATTTGATGACGAAGATTCTGAAGTTTTTATCGGTGATAACACAACCATAAGAGAATGCGTAACCATCAATCGGGGAACAAAAGCTTATGGCAAAACTGAGATTGGTGCAAATTGCTTAATTATGGCAACATCGCACATTGCACACGACTGTATTTTAGAAAATAATGTAATCATTGTGAATGGGGTGCTTTTAGCTGGTCATGTTAAAGTGGGAGCCTATGCTATTATTGGCGGATTAGCTGGTATTCACCAGTTTATACAAATTGGGGCACACGCCATGGTTTCTGGCGGTTCATTGGTTCGTAAGGATGTTCCTCCTTATACAAAAGCAGCAAAAGAACCATTATCTTATGTGGGTATCAATTCTATTGGCTTGCGCCGAAGAGGTTTTGACACCATAAAAATTAGAGAAATACAAAATATTTACCGAATACTTTACCAAAAAAATTACAATACCACTCAAGCTCTCGGCATCATCGAAGGCGAAATGGAAGCAACTAAAGAACGTGATGAAATCATCACTTTTATCAGAGATTCTCAACGCGGCATAATGAAAGGATACACAAACAAACAATAATTTAATAAATAACTATCAATTTAATGGCTACTACAACCGATATTAAAAAAGGATTATGCATGAGATATAACAACGATATTTTTAAAGTTGTTGAATTTTTACACGTTAAACCCGGCAAAGGTCCGGCTTTTGTTAGAACTAAATTAAAAAGTTTAACTACCGGAAAGGTTTTAGAAAACACCTTTCCTAATGGAAGAAAAATTGATGAAGTGCGCGTTGAAACACATAAGTATCAATTTTTATATCCAGAAGGGGACTCTTTTCACTTTATGAATACCGAGGATTACAACCAAATTACACTTCAAAAAGTAATTTTAGATGCACCTGAATTATTAAAAGAAGGTGAAATTGTAACCGTTATTTTTAATGCCGATGATGCTTTGCCACTTTCGGTTGAAATGCCCACAAGTGTTGTTTTAGAAATTATTCACACCGAGCCGGGTATTAAAGGAAATACCGCCACAAATGCCACTAAATCAGCTACTTTAGAAACAGGTGCCAGCATAAATGTACCGCTCTTTATCAATGAAGGCGATAAAATTAAAGTCGATACCGAAAAAGGTTTGTACTTAGAACGCGTTAAAGAATAGTTCTAAAAAATGAAATTCAAAAATCCTCAATCCCTTGAGTTTATTGCTAAACTTATTGGAGCTAAATACATAGGTTCGCCAAATTTTAAAATTACAGGAATTAACGAAATTCATGTAGTTGAAAAAGGTGATATTGTTTTTGTTGACCATCCAAAATATTACGATAAAGCCTTGAATTCTAAGGCTACTACCGTTTTAATCAACAAAGAAGTGGCTTGTCCTGAGGGAAAAGCACTTTTAATTTCGGATGATCCTTTTCGCGATTTTAACATGATTACGCAGTTTTTTAATCCGTTTAAATCCGCTTCAAGCGCCATTGCAAAAACAGCTGTAATAGGAGCAGAAACCATTATTCAACCCAATGTATTTATAGGTAATGAGGTTAAAATTGGTAAAAATTGTGTTATTCATCCCAATGTTTGTCTTTATGATGGCATTGAAATTGGAAATTATGTAACCATTCATGCGGGAAGTATTTTGGGAGCAGATGCTTTTTATTATAAGAATAGAGCCGAAACAGGTTATGATAAACTGATATCCTGCGGCAGCATCAAAATAGAAGACCATGTCGATATTGGGGCTTTATGTACCATTGACAAAGGCGTTTCGGGAATTACCACCATTGGTGAAGGGTCAAAACTCGATAACCAAGTTCACGTTGGACATGACACCATTATTGGAAAGCGCTGTTTAATCGCTTCACAAACCGGCATTGCTGGTTGCGTAGTTATTGGCGATAAAGTTACCATCTGGGGACAAGTAGGAACCACAAGTGGCATTCACATTGGCGCAGGTGCGATTATTCTCGGACAAACCGGTGTTACCAAATCTGTTGAAGGTGGAAAAACCTACTTTGGAACGCCCATTGGCGAATCGCGAGAAAAATTAAAAGAATTGGCATACTTGAGAGGTTTGATGAAAGCTTCAAAATAAAAATAAAATTATTAGTTGTTTTGTTTCGATGTTCGCCTACAAAAAACTAAATTTGTAACTATTAAATTTAAATAAAAATGAGTGTTTTAGTAAACAAAAATTCAAAGATAATTGTTCAAGGTTTTACTGGTAGTGAAGGTACTTTTCACGCCTCTCAAATGATAGATTACGGCACAAACGTAGTTGGTGGCGTAACTCCTGGAAAAGGAGGACAAACCCATTTAAATAAACCTGTTTTTAATACCGTTGCCGATGCTGTTAAAATAGCGCAAGCCGATACTTCTATAATTTTTGTTCCGCCTGCTTTTGCGGCAGATGCCATTATGGAAGCTGCCGAAGCCGGAATTAAGGTGATTATTTGTATTACCGAAGGCATTCCTACGGCAGATATGGTTGTTGTTAAAAATTACATCGCCAATAAAAATTGTCGCTTAGTTGGTCCAAATTGCCCAGGAGTTATTACGCCAAATGAAGCCAAAGTAGGTATTATGCCTGGCTTTGTATTTAAAAAGGGACGTGTTGGCATCGTTTCAAAATCGGGTACCTTAACCTATGAAGCGGCCGACCAAGTTGTTAAACAAGGTTTGGGAATTTCAACAGCCATTGGAATTGGTGGTGATCCAATTATTGGAACAACTACTAAAGAGGCTGTCGAGCTTTTTATGAACGACCCAGAAACAGATGCAATTGTTATGATTGGCGAAATTGGTGGCCAGCTTGAAGCCGAAGCCGCAAAATGGATTAAAGCCGGTGGAAATAAAAAACCAGTTATCGGTTTTATTGCCGGGCAAACCGCACCTAAAGGTAGAACAATGGGACATGCAGGCGCTATTGTTGGTGGTAAAGATGATACCGCTGCCGCCAAAATGCAGATTTTAACCGACAACGGAATTTACGTTGTAAATTCTCCTGCCGAAATTGGTAAAAAAGTAAAAGAAGTTTTAGGCTAAACTAAACTTTAATAAATAATTTAAAAGGCTACCAAATGGTAGCTTTTTTTTATATTTGACTTTCCGTAATTAGGATGACTCATATAAACAAAATGGTATTGTTTAAAATCCTATAAAATTATTAAAATTTAATCAAAAAATATAGTCCGATGAAATTAACCGAAAATAAAACCGTATTAATTACAGGCGCAACAAGAGGTATTGGTAGAGGAATTGCCCTTGCATTCGCCCAAAATGGCGCACATGTGGCGTTTACTTACAGTGCTTCAACAAATGCCGCTACCGAATTAGAAAACGAATTAAAAGACTATGGTGTTAAAGCAAAAGCCTACCAATCTAATGCGGCCGATTTTAACAGCGCTCAAGATTTGGTTGCTGAGGTGCTCAATGAATTTGGAACCATTGATATTTTGATAAATAATGCCGGAATTACCAAAGATAATTTGTTGATGCGCATTTCGGAAGCCGATTTTGACAGTGTGATTCAAGTAAATCTAAAATCCGTATTTAATTTGACCAAAGCCGTAATCAAACCCATGATGAAACAACGCGATGGCGTCATTATCAATATGAGTTCGGTTGTGGGCGTAAAAGGAAATGCGGGTCAGAGTAATTATGCCGCTTCCAAAGCCGGAATTATTGGTTTTACAAAATCCGTTGCGCTTGAATTAGGCTCTCGCAACATTCGATGTAACGCTATTGCTCCAGGATTTATAGAAACTGAAATGACCGCCAAGCTCGATGAAGCAACTGTTGAAGGCTGGCGCAAGGCTATTCCCCTTAAACGCGGTGGCACCCCTGCCGATGTTGCTAATGCTTGCTTGTTTTTAGCTTCCAATTTAGCAACTTATATCACCGGGCAAGTGCTTAATGTTGATGGTGGCATGCTAACCTAAAAATTTTAATAATGAATTTTATAACTGTGCTTTTAATCTTTCTTGCTTTAGTTTTAGCACTTGCAATTTCCTTTTATTTTTATTTTTATAAAACTACATTTCCTAAAGATAAGGTTTTTAAACAGTTATTCATTTTACGCACCTTAACATTTTTTTTAATTGCCCTGTTTTTCATCAATCCAAAAATTAAAAAAAATTTATACACTATTGAAAAACCAACACTCATTTTAGCCGTTGATCAGTCAAAATCAATCTCCTATTTAAAGGAATCGGAAAACATAAAATTAGCGTATTCATCGCTTAAAGCGGATAAAAAATTATCTGATAAATTCAATATTCAACATTTTGCTTTTGGCGATAAAATTAGAGCAACTGACACCCTAAAATTTGATGACAATCAGACCATTATATATGATGCTATAGACCATTTAAATAAATTAAATAGCAAAAATTCGGCACTCATCATTTTGTCGGATGGAAACCAAACTAATGGAAATGATTACCAATATTTCAAAGCAAAATTCCCAATTTACACCTTAGTTGCTGGGGATACCGCCCTATATGCCGACTTAAAAATAAATCAATTAAACTTAAATGATTTTACGTTTACCGGGAACCATTTTCCGGTAGAGGCCTTTTTGCAATATGATGGAAAAGGTGCTGTTAACACCACTTTTAAGGTTACAGAAAACGGTAAGCTACTTTATTCGCAAACCCTAGAATTATCGGAAAATCACAAATCGCAGACATTGAATTTTCAATTAGAATCTGGCAAAGCAGGGGTGCATCAATTTACAGCAACGCTCACGCCCTTTAAAAATGAGAAAAACAGTTTAAATAATCAAAAATATTTTTCAATAAACACCCTGAGTAATCAATCTGATATCTTAATAATCAGCAGTTTTAATCATCCTGATTTGGGAGCCTTAAAGCGAAGTATCGAAAGTAATAAGCAAAATAAGGTTACGGCGTATATAGGTGACGGAAAATTGCTAAATCTTAAAAAATACCAGCTTGTAATAACTTACCAGCCTAACGCAAGTCAAAAGCTATTTTTTGAAAATCTTCAAAAAGAGAAAATTCCCAATTTTATTATTACTGGATCCGAAACCGATTGGAATTTTTTAAATACCGTTCAGCAAGTTTTTCATAAAAATAGCAATGAGCAAACTGAAAACTACTTTCCAAATTTAAACAATACATTTGAACCCTTTATTGTTGATGGTTTAGATTTTGAATCATTTCCACCTTTATTATCAAATATTGGACAACTAAATTTTAGTATAAAACCACAAATTTTGCTTTATTCAAAAGCAAATAACAGCAAGGCTCAAGAGGTTTTGATGGCAACTTACACCCAAAATAATAGACGCGGAGCGGTACTTTTTGGCAATGACTTTTGGAAATGGCGAATGGCCAGTTTTAATAAAAATCAGAATTTTGATGCTTTTGATAAATTGATGAATAATCTTGTGCTTTATTTGGCAGAATATCAATCAAAAAGGCAAATTAAAGCAGATTATAAGGCGGTTTTATATGCCAATCAACCAGCCATATTTAAAGCTCAATTTTTTGATGAGACCAATAATTTTGATAAACGCGGTCAACTAGATATTCAAATTACCGATGAGCATTCAAAAAAAACAACTATATTTCCACTTGTATTATCTGAAAATCAGTACGCTATAAGTTTGAATGAATTGCTTGCCGGCAACTATAATTTTAAAATTAAAGAGCGCCAAAGTGGTGTTTTTATTGAAGGTAAATTCGTACTTTTAAACTTTCCAATAGAGCAACAATTTAGCAATGCCGATTATGGCAGGTTGAAGAATTTATCTTCCAATAATCATGGTGATGCTTATTTGCTTAAAAATTATAAATTATTGTCATCAAAATTAGCAAGCGAAAATGAGTTTAAAAGCATTGAAAAACGTACAACTTCAACGCGAAATTTTATCGATTTTAAGTGGTTGTTTTTACTTGTAATCGCATCGGCATCAGCCGAATGGTTTATTCGAAAATATCGCGGTTTGATATAAAACTTTACTAACCTTAAATAAATTTAATTATGATTAATCCTCCAAAATTTTTAATTCCGGGCGTTGTAATATTTATTATTACAATTATTATTATTGCAAAATCCTCAGTAACCATAGGCTATGGCGAAGCAGGTGTTTTATTTAAAACATTTGGTGGTGGCGTTGAAATCGACAATACACTCGATGAAGGGTTTAATGTGATTGCCCCTTGGAATAATGTAACCATTTACAATGTTAAACAACAAGAGCTTTTAGAAAAAGGAATGGAAGTTTTGTCTTCTAACGGTTTGGCTATTAAACTTGATGCCTCGGTACTTTACCAACCTAAATTTGAAAAATTAGGACTTTTGCACAAAACGAGAGGTAAAAATTATTTAGAAAATGTAATTACACCCGCAGTGCGTTCTGCTACCCGAAGTGTGGTTGGCCGTTATACGCCTGAGCAATTGTATTCATCAAAACGCGATGCCATTCAGGATGAAATATTTGAAGAAACAAGAAAAATTCTTGAGCCACAATACGTGCAATTGAATGCTATTTTGGTTAGAGATGTTACACTTCCAGCAGCCATTAAAGACGCCATTGAACGCAAATTACGTCAAGAACAAGAATCTTTAGAGTATGAATTTAGATTAACCAAAGCCTCTAAAGAAGCTCAAAAACAAATTATTGAAGCACAAGGTAAAGCCGATGCTAACCGTATTTTGAGTGCTTCGTTGACCGATAAAATTTTGCAAGATAAAGGCATTGATGCCACTTTGCAATTAGCTGCCTCTCCAAATGCAAAGGTTGTAATTGTTGGAGGTAAAGATGGATTGCCAATTATTTTAGGAAATAATTAGGGGTAATCTTATTGTTACCAACTAAAAAAAAGCCAACTAATTGTTGGCTTTTTTTATGGTATCGGTTTTAACTTTAACGGGGGTAAAGTCATTTCCAACTTTTCCTTTTTTAAGGGCTTTATAATTTTCATAGCAATCGAGAACCGCTTCAATAATCTGCAAATCGCTGGCTTTTTTGATAAAATAATCGGAATAGTTGCAATCGTCGAGCAAATCTTCGAGCTCTTTTTTGCTCATATCCATATAATCCATAAGCACTTCTCGGCTAAATTTTTGTTCCATAATACCGCGCACGTCATCTTGCTCTTTTAGTTGTTTCAATCTTTTTAGTTGTTGCGGCTTTTTGCCAAATTTGTTGTACCAAAAATCAATTGGGTTAAAAAGGGCGCTCAAAACGGAGCCGTAGTTTCGTGTAGTTGGGCGTCCTACTTCATAAGTTTGAGAAATGCCATTAATGTGAATACGCGTAAACCGATCGAGCGGCACATTTTTGGCATCAACTACCAATACGCCAATAAGTTCATGTGGTTTAAGCGTAACTTCATTTAAATCAATAACCTTTTCGTACATCGAAATTAAAAGTTCATTACCTTTTAGCAAATCATTGGTAATTTTAAGCTTAATCGATTGAAATCCAACATAAGATATAAAAATTGTATCGTTAGGTTGCGCCGTAATTTCAAATTGCCCTGCATTATTGGTGGTAACCCCTCTAACAGAATTCAAATTTAGAATATCAGCACTTTGCAAAGGTGAATTATCTTGATTATTGACAATTTTGCCTTTTAAGGTTTTTTTATTTAAAGTATTGTTTTCTTGACCATTAACTATAATGACAAGGGTCAGCAGTAAGAGCGTAATTATTGATTTTTGCATGGTGCAATATTAAAAACTTAATAAAGTAAATTTAGTTAAAGTAATGTGAAAAGCAAGTTAAAAAAAAGATGGTTTGTGTATAAAATTTACGCGTAATTTTCCTATTTTAAAATAGGCAATAGACCTCAAAATCAAGTCCAATAAAAGCTACTTTACCTTTTTAAAGCATCTGTGGGTTTTGGCACAAAATGCCCAATACCACCAGCGCGATTATCATTAAAGCTTGTTGGAATATCATCGGCATTTGTGCGTTCAGCCCAAGTAACGTGAGCGGTTCCGTCATCTTTTCTAAGCATGGTGATGCAATTTTCAACCGGACAAACCAATGAGCATAAATTGCAACCCACGCAATTTTCTTCAATAATACTCGGAATTCTATTTTTGAGATCTATTGACCGGGCAATGGCTTGATGCGCCCCATCATCACAGGCAATATAACACAAATCACATCCAATACATTTATCTGGATTTATTGCGGCTATTACTTTGTATTTTAAATCCAAATGTTTCCATTCAGTTACGTTAGGAAGTGCCAAACCCGCAAAATCATAAATGGTATGATAGCCTTTTGTATCCATAAAGGCGCGTAAACCGGCATCCATTTCGCGAACAATCCCAAATCCGTAATGCATGACTGCCGTACAAACCTGTATAGAGGTTGCGCCAAGTAGAATAAACTCAACAACGTCTCGCCATGTTTCGATTCCGCCAATACCTGATAAGGGGATTTTACTTATTTCGGGATGTTGTGCCAAATCTTTGAGCATATTCATGGCAATTGGTTTTACTGCAGGTCCGCAATAACCGCCATTTGTTCCCTTTCCGTCAACAATAGGGTAGGGCGCGTAGGTATCTAAATCAATACCAACAATACTTTTTATGGTGTTAATCAAAGAAATAGCATCTGTTCCCCCTTGATAAGCTGCCAAACCAGGGTCGGTAATATGAGAAATATTGGGCGTTAATTTGGTGATTACTGGAACTTTTGCAGCATCTTTTGCCCATTCTACGATGGTTTTTAAAACTTCGGGTTCTTGACCAACAGCCGAACCCATGCCGCGTTCGCACATACCATGGGGGCAACCAAAATTTAATTCGATTCCGTCAACGCCCGCATTTTCAACATCTTTAATGATTTGAATCCATTCCTTGCGCGTTTCTACCATTAAGGAGGCAATCACGGCGTGGTTTGGAAAATATTTTTTAACTTCTTCAATTTCTCTTAAATTATCGGCTAAGGGTCTATCGGTTATGAGCTCAATATTGTTGAAGCCCATCATACGGGTATCTCTATAATTTACAGAACCATATCTGCTCGATACATTTACAACCGGTATTCCCAAGGTTTTCCAAACTGCGCCACCCCAGCCAGCCTCAAAAGCTTTCATAATTTGATATCCTGAATTGGTAGGTGGGGCAGAAGCTAACCAAAATGGATTTGGTGCTTTAATACCTGCAAAATTTATTGATAAATCGACCATTTTTTGAGTTTTGAGTTTTTAATGTTGAGTGATGCGTGTAATTATTTTGTCAACCATTGATGCATTCCTAAAGCAGCCATTTTTCCATCATAAGCAGCATTTACAACTTCAGCACCACCATTAACAGCATCTCCACCAGCAAAATATTTTGGATTTGATGTTTGAAAGGTTTCTTTATTGATGAGTAATCGCGATTGGTTATCGCATTTTAAATGATCAATTAACTGATAAAATGCACCTTGTTTTGCTTGACCGGTTGCTTTGATAACCAAATCACATTGCACAACAAATACATCGTTATTTTTGGTTTGAAGCTTGCCCTCAATCAGCTCTGTTTTGGCGAATTTAACGCCTTCAACTTTACCCTTTCCTACAATGCCAATAGGCACTAAATTAAATAAACTATCTACGCCCGCACTAATGGCAAAGTCGTATTCAAATTTATAGGCTTTCATTTTTTCCTTTGAATTTCGGTAGGCCAAAACAATTTTTTTAGCACCCATTTTTGCAGCTTCCGATGCGGCATCCATTGCGGTATTGCCACCTCCCAAAACCACTACTTTGTTGGGAACTTTTAAATGATGGTGTTTAGAGCGCAATTCTTCAATAAATTCAACCGCACCTATCACGCCTTTTTTGTTTTCACCTTCAATTTCTAAAGCGCCGGTTTTTCCTAAACCAAGTCCTAAAAAGATGGCATCATAGTTTTTTTCAAGGTCTTGCAATTGTTCTTTTGAGTTGATTGGTGTGTTATATCTTATCTCAAAACCCAGTTGATTTTGCAAATAACTTATTTCATTAAGCACCTCTTCATTTGATATTTTATAGGGTGCAATGCCGTGAACGGCTAAACCCGAGGCTTTATTTTTGGCTTCAAAAATACATACTTGATAGCCTAAGCTGCGCAGCTCGCAGGCACAGGCAATTCCGGCCGGACCAGCTCCGATAATGGCCATTTTTTTATTGTTAGGTTTGCCTACCTTAAAAATTTCTTTGCCAGAATCTATAACTTTATGTGTGGCAAAATTTTGCAATCTGCCAATTTGTATGGGCATAATATTTTGGTGGTTAAAAACACAGGCGCCTTCACATAAAACACCTGTTGGGCAAACCAAACCACAAGTGTTGCCGAGCCAATTTGCATTAAAAATTGTTTGGGCCGCTCCTTCGGTATTCTTTGTTTGTATTTGCTTAATAAACAGCGGAATATCAATATGTGTAGGGCAGGCTTTAATGCATGGTGCATCATAGCAAAATAAACACCTTGCACTTTCATAAAACGCCTCGGTAGGGTTCATTAAGGGTTTTTTTTGCTTAAAATTATTTTGAAATTCAGCTTCAGAAGTTGGTCTGTTATATTCTGCCATTCTTTGTTGTTTTATATAGGTATAAGGTTAACCTAATTTAAAATAATTTATAATTCAGTCAACTTTCCATAAGTTTCAGGACGTCTATCTCTAAAGAATTGCCAAGTAGAACGCACTTCATCGATTAGATCTAAATCGAATTCGGCCACCAATAATTCATCATTATCGCGTGAAGCCTGTGCAAAAATTTGTCCACGTGGATCAACAAAATAAGATTGACCGTAAAATTTACCTAAATTCCAAGGCTTTTCTTCGCCAACGCGATTGATACAGCCCATAAAATAGCCATTAGCTGCAGCGTGCGCGGGTTGTTCTAATTTCCATAAATATTCACTCAACCCTGCAACGGTAGCCGAAGGATTATAAACAATTTCAGCCCCATTTAAACCTAAGGCGCGTGCCCCTTCCGGAAAATGCCTGTCGTAGCAGATATAAACACCCACTTTGGCATATTTTGTTTGAAAAACAGGATAGCCTAAATTGCCGGGTTTAAAGAAATATTTTTCCCAAAAACCCGTGGTATGGGGGATGTGATTTTTGCGATATTTTCCCAAATAGCTACCATCGGCATCAATAACCGCGGCGGTATTGTATAAAACGCCTGCTTGCTCTTTTTCGTAAACAGGAATAATCATAACCATATTGTATTTTTTGGCATAAAACTGCATCTTTTCTATGGTAGGACCAGGAACGGCTTGAGCCGTGACATACCATTTATTGTCTTGACTTGGACAAAAATAAGGGGTGTTAAAAATTTCTTGAAGGCATAAAATTTGAACACCTTGTTTGCCGGCATCTTCAATATAAGGGATGTGTTTGTGATACATGGCATCCGTGATTTGTTGAATGCTACCTTCGCCTTCGGTCATTGGAAGACTCATTTGTATTAATCCTGATTTTATTTTTCTTGACATAATTTATTGATTTTAAATGGAAACTTTATAGCTTATGGTTTTATTTATTTAAGGATTAGTCAGTGTTTCACTTTAAATAAAAACCCTTAATTAACAAAATTTATATGACCGTTTTTGATGTTGTGGTTCGTGGTATAAATTGACCGTGCCCTGCTTTTAGAAGGCATTCGTTATTTTCAATGGCAATTTCACCTCTTAAAATTACTGTTTCGGTTTTGCCGATAACTTTCCGTCCTTCGTAGCCTGAATAATCACAGTTCATGTGATGTGTTTTAACCGAAATGGTGTGTTCTTTTTTGGGATTAAAAATAACCAAGTCGGCGTCAGATCCAATAGCAATGGTTCCTTTTCGAGGATACATACCAAAAATCTTAGCTGCATTTGTAGAACTGATTTCAACAAATTTTGTCAGCGATATTTTTCCTTGGTTAACCCCTTCGGAGTATAAAAATTCTAGGCGGTGTTCAATTGCCGGATGCCCATTCGGAATTTTAGAAAAATCATCTTTTCCCATTTTTTTTTGTTCCCACATAAACGGACAATGGTCGGTACCAACCACTTGCACCAATCCTTGATTAATACCCGACCAAAGTGCTTGTCGATCTTTTTTTTCCCGCAAAGGAGGACTCATAACCCATTTGGCCCCTTCAAAATTAGCTTCATATAAGGATGCATCTAACATTAAATATTGGGTGCAGGTTTCAACAAAAACTTTTTGGTTGCGTTGTGTCGCTTTGCGAACGGCATTTAAAGCCCCTTCACAGGTCATGTGGACTATGTAACCCGGACAATCGGTATAAAAAAGCATATCGGTAAATCGGGCAGAGGCTTCGGCTTCGGTTATTTCGGGTTGTGATAGATAATGGTAAATGGGTGCTAAATTACCTTCCGATTTATTTTTAGCTATAAGCGAATCAATCATGTCGCCATTGGTAGCGTGAACTGTAACAATGCCACCATGTTTTTTAACAACTTTCATCAACTGAACCATTTGACCGTCGTCAATCATTAAAGCGCCTTTATAAGCCATAAAAGTTTTAAAGGATGAAATACCTTCTTCTTCAATCATTTGAACAACTTCTTTGGCAACATGGTCGTTAAAATCGGTTATTGCCATGTGATAAGAATAATCGCCAATGGCTTTTCCAATTGATTTTTGTTGCCAAGTTTTAAGGGCGTTATGCAGGGTATCTCCTTGTTTTTGAAGGATAAAATCAATTACCATTGTTGTGCCTCCGTGTAGTGCTGCGCGCGTTCCGGTTTCGTAATTATCACTAGAATAGGTTCCCATAAAAGGCATATCTAAATGCACATGCGGGTCTATTCCGCCAGGAAACACCAATTTACCGGTAGCATCAATAACCTTATCGGCTTTGTAATTCAGGTTCTTACCAATGGCAACAATTTTTTCACCTTCGGTATAAACGTCGGCAATATAATCTTCGGATGCGTTAATAATTCGACCATTTTTAATGAGTACTGACATAGCTTTTTATTTAATTAAGGTTTAAATATCGCAATTATTTTTTAAAGTTAAGAATTTAGGACAAATCTGTACGCTTTTTTTGCATGAGCAGATAATAAATTATCGATGAAATTATAAATCCGGTAAACCAGGATAAGGAATACAAGAAATTTAAAGTGGGTACCCAATAGCCAATTAGCGCTAAAAACACTCCAAAAAATAAGGCAATGAGCGCCGCCAAATTAAATCCTGTTTTATTGTAGGAATAGATGCCATCTACTTTATATAAATCGGCTAGCGCAATCTGTTTGTGACGAATCAAAAAATAATCGGTGATTAAAATACCTAATACCGGACCTAATAAACCACTGACAAACAATAAAAAGCCTGAAATTTCATTCATCAACCACCAAGGAGCGATAAGAATTCCGATAATTCCGGTAATAAGTCCACCCATTTTAAAGCTTATTTTTTTAGGGAATAAATTAGAGAATGTGTTGGCAGGCGCAATCACATTGGCGGCAATGTTGGTGCTTAGTGTGGCGATGAGCATAAAAATTTGTGCGATAACAACCACCATAGGATTTTTGAATTTTGCAATAAGCGAAACGGGATCCCAAGGGGCATCATCGGCAATTAAAATATCACTAAAATTTATAACGGTAGCACTTGTAACAAATATTCCTACAAACGAATAGAGCATCATTGTTGCGGGCAAACCTATAAATTGACCCGATATTTGGTCGTTTTGTGAGGCTGCATAACGCGTTATATCGGCAATACTAATCGACATAGTTGCCCAAAAGCCAACCATTGCGGTTAGCCACAACAAATAGCCCCAAAGTTTCGAGCTTTTTCCTTCGTCGGGATTTACTAACGAGGCAGTTACAATGCTCGAATCAAAAGTAGCGATACCATCTGTTTTTCGAAATTGGACTTTAATGGTTTTAGAAGCTTTTTTAATTCCATCAACAGAAGCTATTTCTGAAATGGCGATAGGATTTTTGGACATCATTTTCCAGTCGCTTTTTATATTATTTGACGTTATTTGATATTGATTTGCCTTTGGGTATCCCGCTTTGTCATTTAAAACATTGAGGTTTAAATAAAGTACATTATCAATATCGATAAGGGTTGCAGCGGTTTTTTCAAGTTGAGAACTCTGTTTTAAAACAATTGCAAACCCATCCGCTTTAGCGTAACTCCACCAAATCAATACAATTCCCATAGCGATAAGAATGGGTGCAGAGTAGGTTTCGAGCCATTTAATACTTTCGGTTCCTTTCCAAATAAAGTAAATGTTGATGACCCAAAAAATGGCGAAACCCACAAATTTACCGATAGATAAACCTAGCTCGCTCGGTGTGCCGGTGATGGCATTAAAGATGGCATAAATTGCCAAACCACCAATCCAAGTTTGCACGCCAAACCAACCGCAAGCAATGATGCCACGCGTTACCGAAGCAATATGAATTCCTTTTGTGCCAAAGGCAGCGCGACCAATTACCGGAAAAGGAACACCATATTTTACGCCGGCATGACCATTGAGAATCATTGGAATGGTAATAATCAAATTAGCCAAACCAATAATTATTAAAGCTTCATACCAATTTAAGCCAGTTTTAATCATATATGACGCCAACAAATAGGTTGGAATACACACGGCCATGCCAATCCAAATGGCGGCTAAATTCCATTTGTTCCAAGTCCTTTTTGAGGTAGGAATTGGCGCTAAATCCTCACTGAATAAAGGAGATTTTGATACGTCTTCGGTTAATTCTACAATGTCTCTATTCATAAAAAATTATTTTTTAAGATGCGCTTATCAAACTGGTTAAGGTTAATTATTAAAACTGATTTAGGTTGAAATAATCGCTTTTTAAAAACATTCTTTATCCGCAATAGCGATGGTTTTAGAGATAATATCTAGGCCTTCATCAATTTCGGCTTTGTTAACAATTAAGGGTGGCGCTATAAAAATCCAGTTCCAACGCACAAAGGTAAACATACCGAGTTCGCGAATTTTTGCGGCCATTTTATTGGTAAGGTCCATAGCATTGGCTTTGGCATTCCATTCGGTTATGGGCTCCTTGGTTTCTCTATTTTTTACGAGTTCGATACAGCCTAATAAGCCGGTGTTTCTGAAATCGCCAATAGAAGGGTGTTTTGCTTTCATTTTTTCGACTTCCTTTTCGATATAAGTTCCCATTTTGGCGGCATTGTTAACCAAATTTTCCTCTTGAATGACTTTAATATTTTCGATTGCTGCCGCACAAGAAACGGGATGAGCCGAGTAGGTGAGACCAAGAGCTAAAGGTTTATCATCAAAATATTTGGCAATGGTATCGCTAACAACCATTACGCCCAAAGGCAAATAACCCGAAGTGAGTCCTTTGGCAGATACTAAAATATCGGGGGTAACACCGTGATGGTCAATGCCAAACATTTTACCAGTTCTACCAAAACCACTCATGGTTTCATCATCAATAAATAAAATGCCATATTTATCACAAAGATTTCTCACTTTTTTAAGATACATAGGGGGATATTTTATACAACCAGACGAGCCAGATTCACCTTCAAAAAGTATAGCGGCAACGCTATCGGGGTTTTCGAAATTAACTACGCGTTCTAAGTTTTCAATGGCACGCTCGCCACATTCTTTTATAGAAGCGGAATGCCAAGGACAACGGTAAGCATAGGGATTTTCAACATGCACCACGTTTGGCATAGCTTGGCTATCAACGGCAAATTTTCGAGGATCACCACCAACACTAATGGCCCCGTAGGTTGCGCCGTGGTAAGAGCGGTATTGCGAAATAATTTTATGACGTCCGGTATAAATTCGCGCCAATTTAATGGCGTTTTCAATGGCATCAGCACCCGCTAAGGTAAAAAATGACTTGGTTAAGTTTCCTGGGGTAATTTCAGCTAATTTTTTGCCGAGTTCACCACGTACATCGGTTGCCATTCCAGGATAAACATAACTGAGCCTCTCCATTTGGGCAGCCACTGCTTTGGTAATCCGTTGGTTGCCATGACCAATATTGACATTCATCAATTGTGAAGAAAAATCTAGGTATTTTTTACCGTCTCTGTCATAAATATAACAGCCTTTGGCGTGACTGGCGTTTATAGGGTTGAGACCGCCTTGTTTTGCCCAAGAAAATAAGGTGTAATCAAGATTGTTTTTAATAATGTTGTTCATAGGTTTAGATTTATAAGTCCTTTAACTTTACTTATTTTTATGCTAAGGACAAGCTTTTTTTGGTAAAATTAATCTCGTCAACTCATCCAGTTAATTTGAGCTTCGGGATTCCATTTAGTGGTTACTTTTTTATTTTGAGACCAGAATTCAATAGAACTACGTCCGGTAATATCGCCTACGCCAAATTTTGAATCGTTCCAACCTCCAAAAGAAAAAGGTTCTCTAGGCACGGGAACGCCAATATTTACGCCTATCATTCCGGCACTGGCGCGTTCCATAACTTGTTTTGCCAATCCGCCACTTTGGGTAAATACGGCGGCGGCATTGCCATATTGAGATCCGTTTTCTATTTCAATGGCTTCATTTAAATCTTTAGCTCTAATAATTGAAATAACTGGTCCAAAAATTTCTTCACGAGCAACTGACATTGCAGTTGTAACATAATCTATTATGGTAACGCCTACATAAAACCCACCTTCTTTGCCTTTTACAGTAGTATTTCGGCCATCGATTAAAATTTTAGCACCATCTGCTTCAGCTTGAGCGATATAATTTTCGATACGCGTTTTAGCTTCAGCGCTAATTACCGCACCTAAGTTTTGACCTGGAACAATTTTTTTAGCTTCAATAACCATTTTGTCAATGATGTGTTGCACTTGAGCAACACCAACCATAACCGAGGCGGCCATGCACCGTTGACCTGCACAGCCCGACATAGAAGCGACTACATTTGAAGCTGTCATATCAGGATTTGCATCCGGAAAAACTAATAAATGGTTTTTAGCACCACCAAGGGCGAGGCACCTTTTTAGGTTTGAAGTGGCACGTTTATAAACAATTTTAGCCACTTTTGTTGAGCCTACAAAAGATACTGCCTTAATATCGGGATGATCGCATATTGCTTCAACAACTGCTTTACCACCATTAACCACATTAAAAACACCATCGGGCAAACCGGCTTCTTTTAAAAGTTCAGCCATACGCATAGCGCTTAAAGGAACAATTTCTGAGGGTTTCATAATCATAGTATTCCCTAAAACTAAGGCATTTGGCATGGTCCAATGCGGTACCATATTCGGAAAATTAAAGGGTGTAATCGAAGCAACCACACCAAGGGGTTTGCGCTCAATTCGGCACTCAACCCCTTTGCTAACTTCTTGTACTTCGTTAAAAACAATTTGTGGCATGGATACGGCGAATTCACAAAGTTCCATACTTTTTTCAACTTCGGCTTTAGCTTCATCATAGTTTTTGCCGTTTTCAAGTTGGATGAGTTTTGTGAGTTCATCTATGTTTTTTTCTAACAACTGGCGATAGGTAAAAAATATTTGGATGCGTTCCTTAATGGTTTTAGCAGACCATCCCACATAAGCTTTTTGGGCTGCTTTTACGGCTTTATCAACATCGTCAAAAGTAGAAAGTGGCAAGTTAGAAATGATACTTCCGTCAAGGGGACTGATAACATCCATTGTTTCTTGGCCATTTTTAGCAAATGCACCATCAATAAAATTTAAGACAACGGGTTGTTTTTTATAGGTATTCATAGATTTAATATTTAATTTTTTTTGATAAGAATACCAAATGTATAAAATTAAATCTAATACTATAGAAAAATTACTTTGAATTAAAAAGTGCACACAACAGGACTTGAACCTGCACGAGCTATTGCTCACCAGCCCCTCAAGCTGGCGCGTCTACCAATTCCGCCATGTGTGCAAAGTAGGCTGCAAAAATAAAAAAATCGCGCTATTTAAGGCTAATTTTTTCATAAAGTTTAAAAGGAACTTTAATCTAATTTTAATGACGTTTTACCTTGATGTTTCCCCAGCCTAAGTTGATTCCAATAAAAAAACCGAACACATGTTCGGTTTTAATTGCGATTGTGACCTGGCTGGGGCTCGAACCCAGGACCCCTACATTAAAAGTGTAATGCTCTACCAACTGAGCTACCAAGTCTTTCAAAATTCGGTTGCAAATATACTATCATTTATTACAAATACAAGGTCAATATTATTTTTTTTTGTCTGATATTTGTTTGCGTTTGAGCAATAGAATTTTATATGTTAAAAAACATCATTATTATAGGGTATATGGCAGCTGGAAAGTCGGCTATTGCTGCTTTATTGGCAAAAAAATTAAATTTAAAACACCTTGATCTCGACAATTATATCCAAGAAAAAACAGCTTTATCAATTTCTGAAATTTTTAAAACTAAAGGAGAAGTCTATTTTAGAAAGTTAGAAAGCGCTTATTTGCAAGAAATTTTAGCACAAAAAACCCCATTTATATTAGCTGTAGGAGGAGGCACACCCACTTTTGGAGACAACATGAATTTGATGAATCAATTAGCTTTGACTATTTATTTAGATGTGCCCCAAAAAGTGTTAGTGACACGATTACACGCCGAAAAACAAAACCGCCCATTAGTAGCCGATTTAAAGGATGAAACAATAGCCGAATTTGTTGCAAAACATTTATTTGAACGCCGTGTTTATTATGAAGAAAGCCAACTTAAAATAAAAACAGAATCGAAGACAATGCCAGAAATTGTGGCGCTAATTTTAAAAGAAATTGAGGCTTTTAAAAAGACTTAGATAAGCGTAACTTTATTCGATTCAAAATCTACTTGAACGTGCTCCCTTAAAGAAGTAGAAAGTGAAATCCCTTTAAAATCGGCCTTTACAGGATATTTTTTGTGATTGCGGTCAACGAGCACTGCTGTTTTAAATTGTGTTAAGGGGACTTCTAAAAAATGTTTAACCACATACATTAAGGTAGTGCCCGAATTTAAAACATCATCTACTAAAACTAATGATTTATTTTGGTATTCAATAGCATTTAAGGAAGTTATAATCGGGTTTAAAGGTTTTTTCTTATCAATCGTTACTTCGCAAATACTTACTTTTAAAGGAGAAATTGCTTGAAGCGCCTTTTGAATTCGTTTTGCTAAGATAAAGCCATTATCGGCAATACCAGCAATAATGAGCTCATTTTGATTGAGATGGCATTCATAAATTTGATATGCAATGCGCATTATTTTTTGATTGATTTGTATTTTGTTTAGAATGATTGACTCCATAAAATTGTAGAAATTTAACCAATAGGTTTTTGAGATTCAAATATAACAAACAATTCTCTTCCCGCACGTGGTTTAATGGAATTATTAGCAAGTTCTAAAGTCTTAATTTTAAAATATTTTGAAAATAGGTTTTGGTATTCTAAATACGATCCGCCAAAAGGAGGCCCTTCGTTTGTCAATTCAAATTCAAATAATAAACCTACTAATTTACCTTTAGAATGAAGCAATTGGCTCATTTTTTCGGCGTATTTGGGTCTTAAATTTGGGTCTAAGGCACAAAAAAAAGTCTGCTCTATAATGAGGTCATACAACTGATGATGTTCAAAAAAATCGGCTTGAATTAAATGATCATCCGAAAAACTGGGGACTCTTTTTTTAAAGTTTGCTAAAGGTTGCTTTGCAATATCAAGTACAAATACATTTTTAAAACCTTGACGATGAAGATATTCTGCCTCATGAGCATTTCCAGCTCCGGGAATTAAAATATTTAAATTTCTGTTGTTTAGTTGGTCTATATAGTTTTTTAGCGGAGTAGAAGCTGTGCCAATATCCCAATGGGTATTGGATTGTTTATACTTGTCTTCCCAAAAATCTTGATTAAATTTAGTCATTGTCATCAGTATAGTCATCAATAGCACGGCGGTCTTTTTTAGTTGGTCGGCCTACGCCTTTTTGGCGATAATAATCCTTTGAATATTTTAACAATTCGCTATTTTCAAAGGCTTCTTTTGGGGTTTGATCTCTGTAATATAAGCCGGCAATCTTAGCACCTACACGGCTTTCGGGCAAATCTAGGATTTCAAATTGGTAATCAATTTGCTCTTTATGAACCACTAAATGTTCACCACCAAAAACTTCTTTTGATGGTTTTGACTTTTGCTGGTTAACCGTTATATGATTTTTTTTACAAGCTTCGGTTGCTAAACTACGGGTTTTAAACACCCTGATACACCATAAATATTTATCTATTCTCATCAGTCAAAAATAAGAACAAATATATACTTAAAAAATATATTGTAATGTAGGTTCGCTAATGAGCACCACCGCAACCGCAATTTCCTGCTGGTTGCAAACTATTTGGATCTAGGTAAATTAAGGTGCCATTGAGCAATTTTTTAACGGCAACATCTGGGTTGGTTTCTGCAACGATAAATGCGTCAACTTTATAGTGTTTTAATCGGTTTATACCACCTATGCCAATACCACCGGTGAGTAAAATATTGACTTTAAATAGGGGGTGACTTGGGTTTTCAACAGGATTATGGAAGGTGTTGTGAAGCGCTTCTTCAACAGATAATTCTATTAAATCTTTAGCTACGATAATATTACCTATAATTTTGTATATTAAATAATTACGACAATCTCCAGCGTGGCCGGAAATATCCTTTTTATTGTGGCATGTTATGGCGATTAAGTTGATCATTTTTGGTTGATTTTTTTTAATAAGACTACAATTAGACCTTAACTGTTACAAATTTAAATATTTTATTTTTAGTACTTTTACAAAAATATAAAGTTAACTATTTTGAATGCTACAAAGATTTTTACGATTGAATTAAACGTTGCTCCCGAAGATATTGATGAACTCAATCATGTAAATAATGTGGTTTACTTAAAATGGATTAATTTGGCAGCTACTAAACATTGGATGCAACTTACTGACAACCAATTTAAAGAACAATATTGCTGGGTGGCTTTGCGACATGAAATTGATTATTTAAAACCCGCTTTTTTAGACGATTTAATTACGATTAGCACTTGGATTGGTGCAACCCAAGGGGTGAAATCTATAAGACACGTTGAAATTTTTGCCAATAATCAATTATTGACGCGCGCCAAAACAATTTGGGTTTTATTGGATGCCAAAACAATGCGACCAAGACGCATTCAGGACGACATCTTTAAAATTTTAAAGCCTTAGAGTTTTAAGATGATTTACCTTGAATTTCTTTAGCAATACGCTGACAATCATCAAGTACGCGCAATAAATTACCACTCCATAATTTGCCAATTTCTTCTTGGTTATAGCCGCGTTTTACCAATTCGAGCGTAACATTAAAAGTTTCGGAAGCATCATTCCAGCCATCAATACCGCCACCACCATCAAAATCGGAGCTAATTCCAACATGGTCAATGCCAATGAGTTTGACTAAATAATCTATATGATCGGCTAAATCGGAAACATTAACGGGCGGCGTATTCTTTCTTATTTCAACCATCCTAGAATCGCTTTCTGCTTTTTTACGTACTTTTTTAAGCTTTTCAAAAAAGTCTTCAAAGGAAGCATCACTCATCGTGGCAAAAGTACTTGGGTTAGGTAAAATAATGCCCATTTCTTTTGCAATGGTATCATATAGAGGTTTTATAGCATCTTTATAGGCTTGGTCTTTTTCGGTATTTAAATAACTGCTAAAAGCAACCGTTTGAATAACGCCACCATTTTCAGCTAAAAGTTTAAGTTGTTCGTCATCTAAATTTCTACTACTGTTACACAGGGCTCTAGCAGCTGAATGTGAGGCAATTATCGGCGCTTTGCTCAGATTAATCATATCCAAAAATGATTCTCTTGACGGATGCGAAACATCAACCATAATGCCCAATTTATTCATTTCTATTAAAGCACTTTTTCCTAAATCTGACAAGCCATGATACAACCATATACTGTCTTTTTCACCGGTATTAGAATCGCAAAACTGACTGTGACCATTATGAGATAAGGACATATAACGCGCACCTAAATTGTAGAATTTTTTAATATTAGAAAGGTCTAAACCCAATGAATAGGCATTTTCAACGGCAATCATTGCAACTTTTTTATCGGCTTGATGAAGGCGTCTCACATCATCTGAAGTAAGTGCCAACTCAATTTTATCGGGTGCATATTTTTCACATAAACGATGAATGGCTTCAAATTTTTCCATAGCATTTTTATAGGCTTCGGCATAACCTTCGGCATCAAGTGTGCTTTGGCCTGTATAAACCACAAGCCACGAAACATCTAAACCACCTGCTTCCATTTTAGGAATATTGACTTGCGTATCAATATTGGTAGCGTAATTTATTGAATCTGTAAAATTTTTAACACTAATATCATTATGCGTATCCATCGTAATAACTTTATTGTGAATGATATGCGCTTTTTTTATTAAATCGGAATCGGACATGTTTTTTTGATTTGAATTTTGACAAGAAATTAATGCTAAAGTCAGCGTCATACAGCTAAAAGCGAATTTAGAGTTCATTTTTGTAGGTTTTAATAGGGGTAAATATAGAAAATAAATTTATATGTGACCCTTAAAAAGATGACAACAAATCTGTTAAAGATATCTTTTGTATATTTGAAGCAGTATCTAAATTTATACAATATGAAAAAGATTATCTGTAGTTTGTTTATCAGTCTGTTTTTTATAGGATTACAGGCACAAATGGCACAGCCAGATCGCTACGAAACAAAGAAAGGAAATTTAAATATCCAACCCTTATTTCATGCGAGTTTATCGATGACTTGGAATAGTAAAACCATTTATGTAGATCCGAGTGGTATTGAAAATTTTGATGTTAATTACGCTAAAGCGGATGTGGTTTTTATAACAGATATTCACGGTGATCATTTAAATATCAAATCATTAAAGTCTATTATCACACCAAAAACAATTATCATTTTACCTTTAGCGGCAAAATTAAAACTAGCCTCCGAAGCGCTGCCAAACAAATTAATTGTTATGAGAAATGGCGAAAAGAATCAGTTGCTTGGAATTAAAATTCAAGCCATTGCCATGTATAATTTGCCTATAACTGCTGATGCAAAACATATTAAAGGTAGGGGAAATGGCTATGTTTTAAATTTTGGCGGTAAGTGTGTTTATATATCCGGCGATACTGCTGATATTGAAGAAATGCGCACTTTAAAAAATATTGATATTGCCTTTGTTTGTATGAATTTGCCTTATACGATGACCGTAGAACAAGCGGCGAGTGCTGTTTTAGATTTTAAACCAAAAATAGTTTATCCGTTTCATTATAGGGGCAATGCCGGATTTAGTGCTATTGACCAATTTAAAGCGCTGGTATCCAATGGAAATAAAAGTATCCAGGTTATTTTAAAAAACTGGTATCCAGATCAAAAGCAATGAAAACAGTTATAAAGCTAGGATTGTTTATAGTTGGATTGTTGCTTTTGATGCTTGTTTTTAAAATGCTTTATATTGGTGGCGTTTTTAAAAGTATTAACAATTTTAATTTAGGAAAAACAGAATATATTTATACTAATATGGCTGGAACAGAAGATATTGATTTTGATTCAAAACATCAATTACTGCTAATTTCTTCAAGCAACCGTTGGGCTAGTATGCTTAAAAATGAAAATAGGATTGACAATATTTATGCTTTAGATGTTAATGATACGCTCAATACCAATCCTAAAAGGATATTAAATACGTTTCGAGGCGAATTTCATCCTCACGGAATCTCAATAGTTCAACAGGATAGTTCAACTTATGTATTTGTGGTAAACCATAATAAAAAGGGCAGTTTTGTTGAGAAATTTTTATTTAAAAATGGTACTCTAATGCATTTAAAAACCTATGAGAACGACTTGATGTTTAGCCCAAATGATGTTGCAGCAGTAACTGATTCAACATTTTATGTAACTAATGACCACGGTTATCGAAGTAAATTTAAACAAACCTTAGAAAATTATTTGCAATTACCTAAAAGCTATTTACTTTATTTTGATGGAACAAATTATAAAAAAGTAGTTAGTGGCTTAAAATATGCCAACGGTGTGAATTTATCAAATGATAAAAGTGAGGTTTATCTGGCAACTACTACAGGTCAAAAATTATACATCTATACAAAAAGTGCGCAAGGGACTTTAAAATTAAGGCATTACGTCAATACACATACAGGAATTGACAATATAACGGTTGATAGTCAAGGGGATTTGTGGTTGGCAGCTCATCCTAAATTATTGAAATTTAGCCAGCACGCAAAAGATTCAACAAAAATTTCACCTTCAGAAGTCATAAGAATTCACAAATTGCCAAACGGCATCTATAAACAAGAAAAAATCTATTTGAACAATGGTTTAGAAATTTCAGGTACCAGTGTTGCTTATAAATTTAAAAACTACATTTTTATAGGAGATGTGTTTCAACATAAATTATTAAAAATAAACCTATCCAATTAAATTTTATCCCATGTAACTTAAATATACTAGGCAGGGAGAATTGAAAATACTATTTAACATAATATAAATTATAGCGCATATATAAATATCTAAAATAATGATATTAAATATGATAGTTCATTTTTCAACTACTATCTACAGTCTATTTGATTTTGCAATTTTAAAACGTATTGCTAATTTAAATGAAGGATTAGAATTTTAAATAGGAATTTGTTGACTCAAACAATGGAGCGTTCCAAAACCCCAAATTAAATCAATTGCACTTAGGCCTATTATTTCTCTTGTTTTAAAACATTGGGATAAAATGTTTAATGCCACGCGATCATTGGCATCATTAAAAGTTGGTACTAAAACACACTGATTCAAAATGAGGAAATTAGCATAACTCGCTGGTAAAATTCTCCCTTCAAAAATAATTTCCTTGGGCATAGGCAAACTTATAATCCTTGGTGTTTCACCATTTTCTAAACGGGCTTGCTTTAATCTTTTTAAATTATCTTGAAGTATTTGATAATTAACACTTTTAATATCATTTTCAACTACTGTTACGATGGTATTTGCGTTAACAAATCGGCATAAATCATCAATATGGCCGTGAGTATCATCACCCAAAATACCGGCTTTTAACCAAATGACATTTGAAACGCCTAAGTATTCTTTAAAAATGCACTCATAATCCGTTTTTGACAGTTCTGCATTCCGCACCTGAACACTTGGATGCAACAAACATTCTTCGGTTGTAATCAAGGTTCCTTTGCCATTTACTTCAACTGCACCACCTTCGAGCGTAACGGGTTTGCCTTTGTATAAAACTTGTGTTATGGGTAATTTAAAAAACCCTGAAACCGCTTTAGGAACATTCTTATCTAGCTGATAATTAGAATATTTTGCCCACCCATTGAAATTAAAATTTAGACACTCAACTGAGTTTTTAGTTTTGATGAAAAGAGGTCCTGAATCACGCATCCAACTCCGATTTGTCTTTTGAATGACAAAAGAAACGTAAGCCAAATTGACATTGGCACTGTTGAGCATCACCGAAACTTTATCTTTAAGTTTTGGACTTGCTACAATTAGAAAAACTTGCTCAAAAAGTGTGATTTTTTTTATAAATTCTACAAACGCCCATTGTATGGCTTGATATTTTCCGGGCCAATCGTTGCCATTATGTGGAAAGCAAAGTAAAATACCTTGTTGTTTTTCCCATTCTGCTGGAAATCTTCTCATTAATCTAAAGCTCTTTTGGTAAGATCATCATATACATCAATGCGTCTATCTCTAAAAAAAGGCCAATTTTGGCGTACATTTTCTTGCAAATCTAAATCAACTTCGGCAATGATTATTTCCTCTTGATTGTGTGAGGCTTGTGCTAAAATTTCACCTTGTGGTCCGGCAATAAATGAAGCACCCCAAAATTCTATTCCCGCTGTATTTGGAACATACTGCTCCAGCCCTATTCTGTTAGCGGCAGCAACGTAAACACCATTGGCAACGGCGTGGCCTTTCATTACGTTCATCCAAGCGCCAAATTGTTTTGTACCGAAAGCTTCTTTTTCATTTGGATGCCAGCCTATGGCTGTTGGATAACACAATACTTCAGCACCTTTAAGCGCGGTAAGTCTGGCAGCTTCCGGAAACCATTGATCCCAACAAATGAGTGTGCCAATTTTTCCTTTTTTAGTAGTAACCGCTTTAAATCCAAGATCGCCTGGAGTAAAATAGAATTTTTCGTAGAAATATGGGTCATCAGGAATGTGCATTTTACGGTATAAACCAGCTTCACTTCCATCGGTGTCAATAATATAGGCGCTATTGTGATAAATTCCTGCCATTCGTTTTTCAAAAAAAGGGACGATAATCACAACGCCTAGTGCTTTAGCCAAGGCGCTAAAAGCGATAAATGAAGTGCTATATAAGGGTTCAGCCAACGCAAAATTATCAGTATCTTCATTCTGACAAAAATAATGACTACTGTAAAGTTCAGGTAAACAAATAACTTCGGCACCTTTAAGGGCTGCTTTTTTTACCCAAGTCAAACATTTTTTTAAATTATTTTCGGCAACATCATTTAGGTTTAATTGAATGACCGCTAAATTATACTTATTCATTTTTAATAAAAAAATTAAGGATTAAAAGTAATAAATATATCGTTATTGACGATAAAAATTTAAAATTGGGTTTTAGTTGAATTTAGTGCCAATAATTTAAAAGTGCTTTAAATTTTTCGGTGTCTATATAAGATTTGAATATTGGGTCATATTGAAAAGTAGATAATGTATATTTATAGCCCGACGCCACTGACTTTGTTAAATGTTCAAAGAGCATAACCTCGTTGTTTGTAATGGCATCAAAGCGCGCTAAATTATAGTCTAATTCACCAAATTGATAGTTAGCCCTTAAAGCATTCAACTTGCTAATAGTATTTGTTGATTCTTGTAATTTATTGTTTTTATATTGAGACATAGCTAACCAAGTAAGGTTTTCAATGTGATATGTACTTTCTTTAAGTAATTGATTTAAAACAGATTCAGCCTTTTTAAAATCGCCAACATAAAATAAAGATTTTGCTAAATCTATGCCTGCTGAATTTTGTTCTGAATTTTTTATAAATTCTCTAAAATAAATATTCGCTAAAACCTCCTCATTACTTAATATTAACTGATTAGCGGCAAAAAAATAAATTGCTAGCCATGCGTCCTTATCCATTTTTAATTTAAATGATTCTAAGGTTTTCTTTAAATCATTAAAATTTCCCAGTCTTATTTTAGCTGCAATTAAAGTGTGAAATAAATAACTATTTTCTGACGAAACCGTTATGTTGGCTAATAAATTTTCTACTTCCTTATATTTTTTTAATTCAATATTGGCAATTGATTTTAAATAGATTCGGTATTTACAATAGGTACAATTTTCTAAATCCATTTTATCCATCGGAATCTTTTGAAAAATGCTATCAACATCTATAGGTTTATTGACAAATTGAATGGCCACCGCCATTGTACTTTCATTAGATTCTAAATCGTAAGGTGCAAAATTATATTCATAAAGTATTGATTTATAAATTTTTTTGTTATTTCCTTCTAGTAATGCTTGGTATAAATTAAGTAAATTTTGTTGTCTATGATTGTTGTATGCCGGAATTATTAGGGCTCTTCTTAAAGAATCGGCTATGTGATACTGTCCAGTATTGTAATAATTGGCAATGCGCAGCACTTTAGGTTCAAAATAACTGGAATCAATTTCAATCGCTTTGTTCAAATATTCTAAGCTCAACTTTCGTTTGTCTAAATTTGCTTTGGCGTTAAGTACATATTTATAGGCTTCATATTTGGGCGGAAATTCTTGCAGATTTTCATTTTTTTTATCTTCGGTTATTAAATAACCTAAAATAAGTTGTTTTAAAGATTCCATGCAAACCAATGGATCATTGATATCACAAGAAATACTTTTAAATGAGATGAGAACTTTATTAAATTCACCATCTGATATAGAACATTGAAATAATAAGGTGCTATCCTTTAAAAAATAATTGCCAGATATTAATTTTCCAGGTTTAAAATAAGCTTTTACAATATCATAATCGGCTGTTTTATAAGTGTTTGTATTGATAATTTTAGAATAATCTTCAATTACTTGTGGTGATACCGTTTGACCGATTTGATTTTCAGTAATGCCATGAATTAACCAATCGGCTACCATTTTACCGATGATATCATATTTTACATCTCCAGTATTATTACCAAATTTTAAAATTGCTATTTTATCATTTACAATAGTGCTTACCAATTTTGGTTCAGAACTGGTAAACTTATTATTGATAATAATTATAATGATAAAGATAGATAATAAACTGGTTATCAAACTAAATGTAAAATACATTTTTTTAAAAGAACTCTTTTTATAAGTGTATATTTTTATATCAGCTTCTGAATCATCAATCGTCTTTGAATTTTTTTCAAGCACTAACAAATGAAACCGCCAAACCAAAAAAATATTTATTGGAAACCCTAAAATAAGTATTAATAAAAGAATGGTAACCGAAGTTTTTGGTAAACCTAATGGTTCGGCAGTAATCGCTAATACTTGAAGAAGAACCCAACTAGATACAAGATAAATAGAGAGTTTTTTAAAAACTTCCTTATCTAAACACTCATTAAAAAAAACTTTTAAATTCATATATTGGCAATAAAAATCTACTGAAATTAAGAAATAATAAATTACTTATTTGGTTCTTTAAAATAAAATGCCTAATATAGACAAATTTTTAACTAAAAAAAATTACTATGGCTAATCAAAAAAATCAAAAAACAGCAAATTCGGGTATTACTATTGACCCTAAAAAAGGCAATGCTAATTCGGGCATTACCATTGACCCTAAAAAAGGTAATGCTAATTCGGGCATTACCATTGACCCTAAAAAAACCTAGTCAAACTAGGGTTTATTTTAATCATACAAAAGGCGTTAACAAATTGATTAACGCCTTTTTAATTTAGATTATTTTTCTATTTTGAGAACCTCGAATAAATGGCTAATTTTCGTTTAGTGTTTATAAAATAAACGCCTGTCAATAAAATGGCAGCCGCTAAAATAGATTGCCCAGTAATTTTCTCGTTTAAAAAATACCAACCTAACAATATAGCAATTACAGGATTTACATAGGTTGAAGTGGCTACTTTTTCGGGTGAAACTGCTCGTAATAAATAATTAAACGAAGTATAAGCCACAATGCCTCCAAATACAATTAAAAGCACCATTGAAACTTGAACTTTAGAACTCCATTGTGTTGGTATTGTCCATACTTCACCGCGTATCAAACTAAATAAGAGCAATAGCATTCCTCCCATAAACATTTGGTAACCTGTATTGATAAAATAGTTTGAAGGTAAATCGGCTTTTCCAACAAAAATGCTTCCATAACTCCAACTCAACAAGCAGGCGAAAATCATCAACATACCAATTCCAGAACCTTCTTGGCTAAGCAATTGTTTTTGGCTCACCAACAAATAAATTCCAATTACGCCAAGAACAACGCCAATAATAGACATTGGTTGTATTTTTTTTCCGTCCAGTAAAAGCATCATCAATAAAACAATAAGTGGTTGTGCGGATATTTCGAGTGCAGCAAAGCCACTATCGACGTATTTTAGTGCCCAAACCAATCCCCCATTGCCAAAGGTTAGAAATAAAAAACCTGCTATGGTACAATTAATTAACTGTTTTGTTGTGATTCTAAGTTTTTTTCCCATTGAGGCGGCAATTATAAAAATTAAAACACCGGCAGTAATAAATCGTATTGAAGCCAACATCAATGGTGGAAGTTCGGTAACAGCTATTTTATTAAAAAGATAGGTCGATCCCCAAATGACATAAATCGAAAAAAATGATAAAATAATAAGTATCTGATGTTTAGATTTATCCATTGATGAATTTTAGATGGAATTTAAAAAGTTATTTCAATTGGTAATATTAAGAAAAACAATCCAACCAAAATTTTATAATTAATAACAACGCCTTAAAATAAAGAAAAACAAGCTCTCTAGTTGTGATTTTTCAAAATGGATGGTGCTAATTCAACACCAGCGCCGTGACTGTAAACTAGTTCTCCTCCTAAATAGCCCGTAAACATTACCGATCCTATCAAAAAGGTAAATAATAAGATTGTAATCCATTTTGTAAACGTAGAATCTTTTTTTAAATACATCACAAACGACTTAAATAAAACGGTAGCAATTGCGAGCAGAAGTGTTATTAAACCTGCCTGTTCATGCAATTCAACAGGAACTTTTAGTGAACCCGATTCAATGCCATCCCCTGCCAAATTTCCGCTAATGTAAGCGGCAATAGCCCCAATAACTCCTATAAACAATAAATAAAATGAAACCTCTTTAAAAAAAAGTTTTTTGTTTATTAATCCAAAAAGCTCCGAAAAATAGCCAACAATTAAAAGCGCTATCGGAAAATGAATAATTAGCGCATGAAGGTGAGTTGCTGATATCATTTAGTTAGAAATTTTATTGCAAATTAAATAAAATTTGATTTAGGAACGCCCTTATGAGGTATAAATTTTGCTTAAAAAGTGTGTTTATAAAAATTGTAGTTACCTGTTTTAAAAACAGAATTATTTTTTTAAATGAAAAATGTATATTTGAGAGTTAATAATCTAAATACCTATGAAAAAATATGTTTTTATTCTTGCCTTTTTTATCCTTAGTGCATCCATTGCTCAAGAGGTAAATACTTACTTTAAGCCTTTAAAATATCGAAACATCGGTCCTTTTCGTGGAGGGCGCTCTGTTGCAACAAGTGGCGTTATAAATGACCCCCTAACCTATTATATGGGAACAACTGGTGGTGGTTTATGGAAAACAAATGATGCCGGTCAAGCTTGGGAAAACATCTCGGACGGTTTTTTTAAAACAGGTTCAGTTGGGGCCGTTGCCGTTTCAGAATCTAATCCGAATGTGGTTTATTGTGGTATGGGAGAGCACGCTATTAGAGGCGTTATGACGTCCTATGGTGATGGCGTTTACAAATCTACCGATGCCGGAAAAACTTGGAAAAAAATGGGTTTAGAACATACACGTCAAATTTCTAGAATTGTTATTAATCCAACCAATCCGGATATTGTTTACGTGGCCGCTCAAGGAGCTTTTGCCGAACCTACTAAAGATCGCGGGGTTTATAAATCAATAGATGGCGGCAAAACTTGGAAAAATGTTTTGTTTGTCAACGATTTAACGGGTTCTTCCGATTTATCACTCGATATAAACAACCCCGAAGTGCTCTATAGTGCAATGTGGCATCACCAACGTACACCTTGGGAAATGATTAGTGGTGGCATTGGAAGTATGCTTTATAAATCAATTGATGGTGGTGAAACTTGGTTTAAAATTGATAAGGGTCTCCCAAAAGAAAAAGGGAAAATGGCAATTGCCGTCAGTCGCGAAAATTCACAAAAAGTTTATGCTTTGATTGAAAGCGACAGCAACAAAGGCCACGGTGGCTTATTTGTTTCGGATGATTCGGGTGAAAATTGGCACTTGGTAAGTGGTGATAATCGCCTCACACAACGGTCGTGGTATTATATTAAAGTTTTTGCCGATCCTAAGAATGAAAACACCGTTTATGTGTTAAGTGCAGCCGCATTTAGGTCAACTGATGGCGGTAAAACTTGGGAAGAAATTGAAGGTACCCACGGCGATTTTCACGACTTGTGGATCAATCCTAACAATCCAAAAAATCTAGCAATTGCAGATGATGGAGGTGTATTCATCTCTTTTAATAATGGAAAAAATTGGTCTAAAAATAACAATATGCCAACGGCTCAAATGTATCGAATTAATGCTGATAATTTATTCCCTTATAATATTTATGGCGGCCAACAAGACAATACTTCTGTTAAAATTGCAAGTCTTTCGTTAGGTAGATGGGAAATTTCACAACAAGATTGGACTTATGCAGCTGGTGGCGAAAGTGCCTTTTTGGCTTTTGACCCCAATAATCCGCGTTATGTTTTGGGTGGTAGTTATTTAGGTACCATTGAATCTTTAGACATGGAATCTAAGGCAAGCACAAATATTATGGAAGCCCCCATTCAATATTTAGGCAGAGCCGCCAGAGATATGAAATATCTTTTTAATTGGAATGCCCCAATAATAAGGTCTCAACACGAACCAAACACCTTTTTTCACGGGGCGCAACTAGTTTTAAAAACTACTGATATGGGTGAAACTTGGACCGAATTTTCACCCGATTTAACGCGGAATATTGATGAAAAACAAGGCTTTGGAGGAAGTCCTTTTACTGTTGAAGCCGTAGGAGCCGAAAATTATGGAACCTTAAGTTACATTCAAGAATCGCCCACCGAAAAAGGCGTTTTTTATACGGGAAGCGATGATGGCTTTGTATATCTTACCAAAGACAATGGCGCACATTGGACAAATATTACGCCAAAGGGACTTAAAGAATGTTTAATTAATGCCATTGAGATTTCCGCTACCAACCCTGCAACGGCTTATATTGCAACTACGCGGTTCAAATTTAATGACTTTACGCCTGCCCTTTACAAAACTACTGATTATGGTAAAACTTGGACCAATATTAGCGCTGGCATTCCTTATGGTGCCTTTACAAGAGTTGTGAGAGAAGACCCAATTAAAAATGAAATACTCTATGCGGGTACTGAAACTGGCATGTACATTTCTTTAAATGGAGGCACCTTTTGGCAATCATTTCAGTTAAATTTACCTATTACACCAATTACCGATTTAATGGTTCATAAAGGCGATTTAATTGTCGCAACTTCTGGCAGATCATTTTGGATATTAGACGATTTAAGTGTTATAGAACAGTATCAAACTAATCAAGTTAAAACAAAGTTATACAAACCAGAACCAGCCATTTATGGCACTTGGGGAAGCCCTTTAAATAGTAACTCAGCCGAATTTAAAGGTTCAAATTCATTTTCGGGTGTTAATCCGGCAAATGGGGTGGTATTTTATTATGAACTCCCAAAAGTAGCCGATTCTGTTGCGGTAACCTTGCAAATAAGAGATGAAAAAGGCCATTTAATAAATACCTTTAGCTCTGTTAAAGATTCGCTTTATAAAAAATGGGATGGCGGTCCGGATGCAACACCAAACTTGACTAAAAATACAGGCTTAAACCGCTTTGTTTGGAATAAGCGTTATCCGATGATGCCGGGCATTCCTGATATGTATATGGAAGCTAGTTATAGCGGTCATTTGGCCTCGCCGGGGACTTATAAAGCCGAATTAAAAGTTGGAAATACCCGTTTAAATGCGGATGTGGTGATTGAAAAAAATCCGCTTTACGAAACCAAAGAAAATTCCTATCAAACGTATGATAGTTTTATGACCTCAATGGAACAAACACTTACCGACATGCATTTAAAAGTGAATTTGTTGATGAAAGCACAAACCCAAATTAAAGCTGCTTTATTGATACTAGCAAATGAAAAAGGCCACGAAGATTTAATAAAATCAGGTAAAGCACTGATTGCTAAATTAAATGATTGGGATGAAGCCATGGTTCAACGAAAATCAAAAGCCTATGATGATGTTGAAAATTTTCCAAACAAATTTACGGCCGAATACTTCTTTTTAATCAATCAAACTGAAAGTAGCATTCCGCGTGTCAATAAATCATCGGTTGACCGAAAAAATGAACTCGATTTACAATGGAATAAACTTAAAGCCAGTGCCGATTCATTCATCAAAACCGAAATACCAGAATTTAATAAACAATTGTGGCAAGCCGGCATTGGAGCGATAAATATGAAATAGCTTTAAATTTTTTAACATAATTATAAAGGTCTTGACTTTAAAGAAGTCAAGACCTTTTTATTTGAAAGCCTACTCTTTTTAATTTAAAAATATTTACTTTTTTGAACTAACTTCCGCTTTATGCTGAAGCAGATAATTTGCTACTAATTTATCTATCAATTCATCTTTTGTCAGGTGGTGAAAAATTGTTTTAATCTTATCTTTTAAATCGGATGAAATTTCGTGATTTGGCTTTGTTTTAAAAAGCTGTTTTGCCCACAAAATGGCGTTATTTTCTTCAACACTTGCCGAATTAGGCTTTTCTAATTCTTTAAAATCAAGGCCTAAGGTTAAGTTAAAAGCACTTAATTTTTCTTCTTCCTCTTCTTGAATAACGCATAGTGAAAGGCCCTTTGCTCCTGCTCTAGCCGTTCGTCCACTGCGATGAACGTAAGTTTCGGCAAGTTCAGGTAAATGATAATTAACCACATAACTAACTTCTTTAACATCAATACCTCTTGCGGCTAAATCGGTTGCTACCAAAAGGTTGATATGACCTTCTCTAAATTGAGCCATTATACGGTCGCGAATGGGCTGTGTTAAACTGCCGTGAATGGCACCACAAGAAAACCTATTAATGGCCAAATTTTTTGCCAGCTTGGCAACTGCCGCCTTAGTTTTACAAAAAATAATGCCGCGTTGGTTTTCTTTTGAAGCTAAAAAATGCATTAATATATTTAGTTTTTCGATGGGTTTTACCACAATAAATTGATGTTCAATTTCTTGATTGCCTATGGTTTGCATATCAACGCTGACTTGAATGAGCTGTTTCGACAAATAATTTTGAATCAACTGTTTTATTGCTCCAGGAAGTGTTGCCGAAAATAAAAAGGTGCGCCTTTGTTTTGGTAATTCCGCAATTATTTCATCTAAGCCCTCTTTTAAAGCGCTGAGCATTTCATCGGCTTCATCTAAAACCAAATACTTAGCATGCTTAATATCAATGGCTTTTCGCTTTATTAAGTCAATTAAACGCCCTGGAGTTGCCACTACAATATGAGTGGTATTTAACAAATTTTCAATTTGTGGCTTTATAGGAATGCCACCGCAAGTTGCAACAATGACCAAATTTGGAAGGTATTTTGCATAAGTCTGTAAATTGCTAAAAATCTGATTTCCTAACTCCCGAGTTGGTACTAAAATAAGGACTTGAATGTACTGATCTTTAAAGTCAATTAACTGTAATAAAGGCAAACCAAAAGCAGCCGTTTTACCCGTTCCTGTTTTGGCTAAACCAACAAAATCTTCGGTTTTTGTAAGTAAAACCGGAATTGTTTTTTGCTGTATTTCGGTTGGTTCAGTTATATTTAAATCGGCTAAAGCCTTTGTTAAGGGTGCTAAAATACCTAGTTTGGTGAATGATTTTGACATTTTTTCTCGTTTCTCGTTACTTCTTTTTGTTGCGCAAATTAAAATTTTTATCCCCTCTTGTAAGTGGTTTATGGTATTTTTTTGCTAAATCTCTCCGGTAAGATCCTCCTTGATTTTCTTTGAGATTTTTTTCTTTCTTTTCGTGAAAACTGTTATCCGGTTTTAATTGCTCTGAATCTTTTCGCTCGGCATCGTGAATTTTTGGTTGCTCTTCGGGAATCAATTTTGTTGAAACGTCAACTTCTTGTGGAAAATCATTCATCGGAATTTCATAAGACATCAGTTTTTCAATGGCCTTTTTATAAGCAGCTTCATTTTTTGTAAAAAACAAAATGGAAGTTCCTGTTTGAGAGGCTCTTCCGGTTCTACCGATGCGGTGCATATAATTTTCGGGATAATGTGGTGTGTCAAAATTGATAACATGGGTAATTTTATTTAAATCTAAACCACGAGCCATCACGTCGGTAGCGATTATAATTCGGTTTTTACCTTCATCAAATTGCGCAATTGAACGCATTCGATAATTTTGAGTTTTATTAGCGTGAATCACACAACATTCTGAACCAAATTCAGCTTCAAGTGCTTCAAATAACCAATCGGCTTGTTTTTTTTGAGCTACAAATACCAGCACTTTACCAAATTTTTTACGGTCATTTAACAAATGTGACAACAAATTGATTTTTGTATAAAAATTTTTAACCGGATAGCATTGTTGTGAAATATTTTCTAAAGGCGTTCCGCTTACCGCCATCGAAATTTTAATAGGCATCGAAAAGTAATCATCAATTAAGGCATCTACATCCTCTGTCATCGTTGCCGAAAACATGATATTTTGCCTGCGTTCGGGGAGCAATTCGAAAATGTTTTTCAGCTGAAATCGGAAACCTAAATCTAACATCACATCCACTTCATCAATTACCAATTTTTTAATTGCTTTTAGCTGTAAAGCCCTGCTAATCACCAAATCGTATAAGCGACCTGGCGTTGCCACAATAATATCTACCCCCTTTGCAAGGGCTGTTCTTTGTGAGTTTATATTAACACCTCCAAAAACGCCAACAATGCGCAAATTGCAATATTTTGCATACAATTCAATTTGGGCAACCAATTGAATGACCAATTCGCGGGTAGGTACCAAAATTAAGATTCTGGCATTTAAATCTTTAGAAAACTTTAATTCTTGAAGAATTGGCAACATATAAGCCAAGGTTTTTCCGGTACCAGTTTGTGCAATTCCAACCATATCTTTACCAGAAAGAATCACTGAAAAGGCTTCTTTTTGTATGGGAGTAAGCGTTTTAAAACCCAAATCATCAACGGCATGTTGCAATTGTTTTGAAAGGTTTAATAGGTTAAAAGTATCCATCTAAATTGTATTATTTAAAGGTATTTATCTTTAAAAAGTCTTAAACTAGGTTGATTCTGACTTTTTTATTTTTTAGTTTAGTATTGTTTAACAGGCCAATAAGTTGATTTACTTTAAAACTTGAAACGGCTACAAAGGCGCAATCTTGTTTAAGTTCAATCATTCCTAATTCATCTTTTTCAAGGTGTCCTTGTTTTATGAATAAGCCGGCAATATCCCCTTTTGAGATTTTATCTTTGCGACCGCCCGAAATAAACAAAGTTTGCCAATCATTAGCTTCTGTCATTGTTTTATTTTCTATGATTTCAATTTTTGAATCTTTAATAAAATCGGGTAAATTTTCGCGTTCCCACTTTATAACATAAGCGGTACCGGCATGATTCATGCGAGCGGTTCTTCCGTTTCTATGGGTAAATTCCTGCACGCGGTGTGGCAATTGATAATGGATGATAAATTTTAATTCTTGTATATCTAAACCTCTAGCAGCCAAATCGGTGGCAATAATGATTTGGTGTGTTTTATTTCTGAATTTTATCAGAGCGCGTTCTCTTTCAATTTGTTCCATCCCCCCAAAAAAACAACCGTGATTTATCTTATTTTCGGTAAGAAAATCGCTGACAATTTGAATGGTATCTTTAAAATTACAGAAAATAATTCCGGGTTCATTGCCAATGTGATTGAGCAAATTAACAAGGGTCTTTAACTTGTCTTTTGAAGGAGAAATAACTGTTTTTAGCTTTAATTGCGCAATGCCTTCCTCAAGATAATTGATGTAAAACGGATTTTCTAATCCTACAAATTTAGGAATTTCAATAGATTGGGTGGCTGAAGTTAGGATTCGCTTTGAAACTTTTGGCAAAGCCAATACAATTTCATTCATATCTTCTTCAAAACCAATTTCTAAAGATTTATCAAATTCATCTAAAACTAACGTATTGATATTTTGAATTGAAAAGCTTTCTTTTCGCAAATGATCGGCAATTCTACCCGGTGTGCCAACTAAAATTGTTGGAGGGTGTTTTAGTTCTAACTTATCTTTAGAAAACGGGCGACCTCCATAAACGGCATTGGCTTTAAAACCCGCACCCATATCTCTAATAACTTGTTCAATTTGAATGGCTAACTCACGTGAAGGAACTAAAATAAGTACTTGAACCTGCGATAAAGCAAGCTCCAATTTATTGATAATTGGCAATAAAAAGGCAAAAGTTTTGCCCGTTCCTGTTGGAGATAGCAAGACAATATTTGAATGGTTTTCTATGGCCTTTTGGGCTTCTTCTTGCATCATATTGAGTTGTTTAATTCCCAATTTATCAAGAATATTTTTTTGTGTTTTAAAATGAGCGGACATTTTGCAAAAGTACTGCTAATCTGCATAAGTCTGTTATTTTAATTTTTAGGGGTTATTTTAGGTAATTAGGATAAAAGATATTAATTTCACGACAGAAAAAATTAATTTTTAAATAGTTAAGAGCGTGATACAAAAATTAAATTGGAATGCGATTCCTACCGAACAAGTCAACCCCATGATGGTGCGCCAAATGGTTTATGGCAAAGAAATTATGATTGTAAAAATGAGCTTTAAAGATGGTTTTGAAGTCCCTTGGCATCAACACCCTAATGAACAAATAAGTCAAATATTCAAAGGGATTTGTCGCTTTTGGCTTGCCAATCAAAGTGAATCTATTGATTTAAAAGCTGGTGAAATTCTCGTAATTCCTGCCAATGTTGCACATAAAGCCTTGATGATTGGCGCTGTAGAAGCGGTAGATACTTTTTCACCTCCACGTCAAGATTGGCTTGATGGTACCGATAATTACTTAAAAAGATAGACTATGGATTTAGGTTTATCCGATAAAGTTGCTTTTGTAGCGGCGTCAAGTCAGGGACTTGGCAAAGCGATTGCCTTAACTTTAGCAAAAGAAGGGGCGACCGTAATTATTTGTGGCAGAGAGGCCTCAACTTTAGCCCTTGCTAAAAAGGAGATTGAAACGGTTAGTTCAAAGCCCGTTTTAGCAATTACGGGCGATTTATCAATCGCTTCAAATCGCGAAAGCATTATAGCTAGTGTTTTAAAAAAGTTTAAAGTGGTTGATATTTTAGTTACCAACACGGGTGGTCCAAAATCGGGAACGTTTGAAACCTTGCATCAAGAAGATTGGGATCAAGCCTATCAATTATTGTTGGGAAGTGCTGTTGGATTAATCAGCGGATTGTTACCGGCCTTAAAAGCCTCAAAATCTGGACGCATCATTGCCATCACCTCACAGGCTGTAAAACAACCAGTTGACAATTTGATTCTTTCAAATGCAGTTCGCTCTTCGGTTGTTGGATTAATAAAAACATTGGCTAATGAATTAGGTTGTTATAACATAACGGTCAATAATGTGATGCCCGGCTATACCGAAACTGCCCGTTTACAAAAACTGTTGCAAAGTAATCCTGAAATGGCAAATACTGTTAAAGATATTCCGCTTAAGCGTTTTGGTAAACCAGATGAATTGGCTGCCGCAGTTGCTTTTTTAGCCTCTGAACAAGCAAGTTATATCACTGGAGTTTCGTTGGCAGTAGATGGAGGATGGATAAAAAGTATGCTGTAATTTTTTAGCTATTCGTTTCAATAAACCGAATATTTAAGGCTTTTTGAAAATTTTGAATTAAAGGCAGTTCGGTTGGAAGAATGAGTGCGATTGAATAGCCTGCTTTTCCGGCTCGCGCGGTTCTGCCACTGCGGTGTGTATAATATTCTAATTGTTCGGGCAATTGGTGGTGAATGACAAAAGCTAAATTATTAACGTCGATGCCACGTGCCGAAACATCTGTTGAAATTAAGATTTGAAGTTTGCCATTTTTAAAGGCGCGCATGGCTTTATCACGGTCACGTTGTTGCATATCACCTTCTAAAGCGGCAACCGAAAATCCCTCTAATTTTAGTTTTTCTGTCAAACTTTGTGTGCCGAGTTTTGTTCTACAAAAAATAATACCCCGTTCACCACGTCGTTTATCTAATAAGGCAATTAAAACCTTTATTTTTTCTTTAACACTGGTTTTAATATATTGATGGGTGATGTTCGCATTGACCAAGGTGTTTTTGTTAATTTCAACCTTAGCCGCATTATTGCTCATAAATTTTTTGATGATATTTTGAATTTCATCTGGCATTGTAGCCGAAAAAAGCCAAGTATTCCGTTTACCCGTTGTGTAGCGCAAAATACGATTTAAATCTTCTTTAAAGCCCATGCTGAGCATTTCATCGGCTTCATCTAAAACAATGGTTGATATGTGCGACAAGTCAACTTCACCACGTTCAATCAAATCTATAAGCCTTCCGGGAGCTGCAACAATAATATGTGTGGTTCGCTTTAAGGATTGAATTTGCTTTTCAATTTTTTCTCCGCCATAAACGCCTTCAATAAAGATTTTTTTATCAGAGAACTTTGTGAATTTAAACAACTGTTTTTGAATTTGCTGAACAAGTTCTCGGGTTGGCGCTAAAATTAGGGATTGAATTGTAGGAGAATTTGAGTCTATTTGTTGCAAAATAGGCAGCCCAAATGCAGCGGTTTTACCAGTTCCGGTTTGTGCAAACCCAATAAAGTCAGTTTTTGAATTCAATAAAATTGGAATTGTTTTTTCCTGAATTTCGGTTGGATTTTTAATATCCAATTCTGCTAAGGCTTTTATAAATTCCGGATTGATTCCTAAGGCTGAAAATGATGACATATAAGGTTGTTTTTTAAACTATTAAAATACGTGAGCCGTCTTGTTTAATAGGAAAATATTTTGATTTTATATTTTTTTAACGCGAACGGCATTCATTCCTTTTAAACCGCGTTCGAGCTCAAAACTAACTTTATCATTTTCTTTAATTTCATCAATAAGGCCGCTAACGTGAACAAAATATTTTTCTTGAGAAAGTGCTTCTATAATAAAACCAAATCCTTTTGAGGAATCAAAGAATGAAACTTTACCCTGTTTTTCGGCAGATTCTTCTTCGCGGTCTTCTTTTTTAGGAACGCCAATTTCAATGCTTGAAGCATCAATTTTTATTTTATTTGCAGGATCTTGAGGGGTGTCGCTAAAATTGCCATATTCATCAACATAAACCAGCATATTTTCAAGACCGCCTCCTTTTGAACTCGCTTTTCGAGCGACACGTTTTTTTTCTTTGTCTTCTCTTTTTTTCAAAAGTTTTTTTTCTCTTTCAATCTTACTAAAGGTTTGTTGCGATTTAGCCATAAATTTTAATAGGTATTTTTAATTTAGATATTTATAAATAACGTAATGTAATTATCACTTATTGGTATTGATTTATTGTTAAAAACCATTTTTTTTAACCTAAATTATACAAAAATTAAATAAGTTGTTGTGATAAAAGTGTTCTGAAAGAACAGCAATAGCGACCTATTTTATTGAAAATTACGCGCAAAGATAGTGTTTCGTTTTCAATTTATGATAAAGGACTCCCAAATTATTTTTTTTGAATATTTATTACGACTTAAAACTCATCTTTTACAACTAATGAAATCGATTATTAAATTATGCGTTGAATTTAAGAAAGCTAAAAACAGGGTCTTTAATTTTATATTGAAAACAAATCATTAAAAATATTGAATTTACAAACATGTGTAACAGCACTAAATACAATATGGCATAAAACGGAACCCCAAGAATTTGGTAAGGCCAAGCATAAACCCAAACTCCCAAATTAATGGTAATCATTTCACCAACAACTGGAAAAATCATTGATACCAAAATAAATATTACAAATTTTTGGTTTAAACTTTTAGGTTTAAAATAAGTGATGAGCGCTCTTTCAAGTTTATACATTAAATAAAAAGCTAAAGCCCACGCAAACGGAAGCCAATATGGAAAATCCCTTCCAGCGCTTAAATTTTGATAGGTCCAAAAGTGGTTACAAATGCCCCACTTTTCTACAATAACCCCAATTAAACTGGTGCTTAGCATCCCAAATAACAAGATTAAATTTTGTTGACTCTTTTTTAAAATTTCAACATTCAATTTCCAAACAATATAAATTCCGAGAAGAATTGCGATTATTAAATCATGCTGGTGAAGCAAACCAATCATTACGCCTGCAAGTATTAATTTTAAAAAAGCTTTTAAAATTTCTTTTACAAGTTTGTTATAAAACATATTTTATCTTATTAATTACCAGGGTGGTATTTTGATTCAACGTGTTTTAAAACCGATTCTTTATAAAAGTAAACCTCTTTAAACTGCCCTTTAGAATAGGCTAATGCTTGGTCATTAAAATGAGGTGATTTTGGGTCTCCACTATTGCCCCCTGCTAACAAGCTTTTTGCTTTTACTTTGTCGCCAAATTCAACTATGGCAACAAAACTGTTTCCGCGTGTGCCAAAAATATGTTTGGTATTATTGGTATAGTTTGCGCCAAAAGCCGCTAATGCGCCCCAAGTTCCTGAGGCTAAACCCACAGGAATACTCGGTTTTGTGTCATCAAATGCTTGACGGATAGCACCATTTAAACGTTGGTAGCGATTAATCTCACCCCAAGGGGTATTCCAAGTGCCAAAATCGGTGGTTAATTGATTGACTGTTTTGGTGAAAATTTCTAAGCGTTCTAGTTCAGGAGATTGATTTCCATAATATTGAAAGGTTTTTATCATTGATAAACCTTCGGGTTTAGCCCCTTCTTTGCCATAGGTCATGCCATAAAAATGAGCTAATGACATGGCAACCGAAGTTTCGGATGTTTTAAAATCCCATTTGCGCAATACTTCGATGGCCTCTTTTAAATTTTTATAAGCTTTTTGATGTTTGTCATAAGCTTGAATCAAACCGGGAATTAAATCTTTAAATGCAGGTAAATAGGGGTCGTAAGCTAAATTTATAAGTTTGTCTAAGGTAAAATCTTTTTGATTTGACAGCAATTCAATGGCGTGAATGGCGCGGTAATTTTCTTCATCATTAGACATATATTTTGGATAATTTTCTGGTTTTGGACTAAATTTTCCAGCTGCGGTAAAAGGGGTTGAATTACAATTTTGAATCCACCCATTTTGTGGATTTAAAAAGTTTATAGTTTCGGCTACTGTGTGAAGTCCTTGCCAATCGGTTTCGGGATTACTACCATCTAAGGGTTTTGTATAATCGTATTTTTGATTGCGAATGGGCATAAAATTACCGTGAAAATAGGCAATATTACCTTCGGCATCGGCATAAACGGTGTTGTTTGAGGAATTTGTTCTAATAGCCATCATCTCCATAAATCCTTGATAACCATTTTGTTTTGTTCTGGTAAATGATTGATTTAATGCTTTTATAGGATTCCACATTAATGACGTTGCCGTCCACTGATTATCTATAATTTGTGTGATTGGTCCGTGATGGGTGTGATAAATTGTAAAGATTTTTTCCTTAAGTTGGTTTTCTAATTTATATTTTAAAATCACTTGTGAACTATCGACAGGACGCCATTCTGTACCATATTTATAAGATTTTTTACCATTCTCATCTTTTATAATTTCTTTATATTCATCAATTACATCGGCATAAGATGAGGTATGCATCCAACCCGTTTTTTCATTAAACCCTTGATAAACAAAAAATTGACCCCAAGTTACTGCGCCATACGCATTTAATCCCTCTTCACTAACGACATGAATTTCGGGTCTAAAATAAAAAGAGGTATGAGGATTAATTAACAAAAGAGCCTTGCCAGATTTGGTTAAGTTGCCCGCAATAGCGATGCCGTTAGAACCTTGTGGCTCTTGAAACCGACTCAAATTATTTAAACCATTTCCTTCACTATTTAATGCTAAAGCGGTTTTACTTTCATAAAATGCTTTAATGCGTTCAATTGAAATACGTTCAATGTCGCCACCAATAGAGCCTTCACTAAAATACATTGGCATCCAAGGTTCAAAATAGTTTATTAATTTTGGTTTTACTTCTGGATGTGTGTATAGATAAAAATTAATGCCATCCGCGAAAGCGACACACAACTTTTTGAGCCATTCCGGACTCTTATTATAATTTTCTTTGGCTTGTTTGGTAGTCATAAACATTTGGGCGCGTAAATCGCTGAAAACAGCCTGCTCCCCTTCAACTTCGGCTAATCTGCCAATAGCCCAAATGTAATTTTGCTCAACGCGATTAAAATCGTCTTCACATTGGGCATACAACATTCCAAAAACAGCATCGGCATCGGTTTTGCCATAAATATGCGCAATGCCATAGTTATCTCGGATAATTTCTACATTTTTAGCTTGATTTTTCCAAGCTAAAAGTTCCTTATCTTTTTTATTTTGACAAGATTGTAAAATAAAAAGTATAAAAAATAGGCTAATAAATTGAAAATACGTTTTCATTTTAGCTAAAGTTAAGGATTGATTACAAATTTAATAAAAATCATTAAAGGATTGGCTTTATGTTTATTATTGACTGATTTTGTTAATAATCTAACAGCGCGCTTAACGCATTTTTGAAGCGTTCTCTAGGTAAAAATTGATTTTCTAGTGCCTTGGCAAAGGGAATTGGTGTTTCTAAACTGCCAATGCGTTTAATGGGTGCATCTAAAAATTCAAAACATTGTTCGGCGATAATGGCTGCGATTTCGGATGACAATCCACCAAATAAAGTGTCTTCTTGTAACAGTATGACTTTTCCTGTTTTCTTTACGGATGTTAAAATTGTATCTAAATCGAGTGGTTGCAAACTTCTCAAATCAATTAAATCACACTCATCCGAAAAATCATTTAAAGTCTCTAAAGCCCAATGAACGCTAGCGCCATAAGTAATGATAGTCACTTTATTGCCAGTTTTTAAAACAGAAGCCTGACCAAGCGGAATGGTATAATAATCATTGGGGACTTCCTGTGATATAGAACGATATAGCGCTTTATGTTCAAAATAGAGTACCGGATTTGGATCGGCAATAGCTGAAGCAAGCAAGCCTTTTGCATCAAATGGAAATGCAGGATAAACAACTTTTAAGCCAGGCGTTTTTAAAAACCAAGCTTCGTTAGTTTGACTATGAAATGGGCCGGCGCCAACACCTGCGCCACACGGCATACGCAAAACCACATCGGCTGTTTGTTGCCAACGGTAGAACGATTTTGCTAATAAATTGATAACAGGATTAAATCCGGTGGAAATAAAATCGGAAAATTGTAATTCAACAACACTTTTAAAACCGGCAATTGATAGTCCGTATGCCGTTTCAATAATAGTCGATTCGCAAATGGGTGTATTGCGCACACGCTCAGCGCCAAATTCATTTAAAAATCCTTCAGTAACCTTAAAAACGCCACCATAGTCGGCAATATCTTGTCCCATTAAAATTAGCTTATCGTGCTTTTGCATCGCTTGAAATAAACCTTGCGAAATGGCATCTACAAACCGGATATTTTTAGAATTATTTGATGGCGTTACTAGTTCTAAGTTAAACGGATTGTAAACATCATTCAATTCATTTTCTAAATTAGCTACAATAAGCGGTTCATTATTAGCAATTTCAAGATTGGTGTTGATTTCATCAGCGATTTCTTTTCTAAAATCAAGATCTTCTTGAAGTGTTAAAATATTTTGAGCTAACATAAACTCATAATAATTTTTAATAGGATCTTTTTGTTCCCATTTTTCTAAAAGGGCTTTTGGAACATATTTAGTACCGCTAGCCTCTTCGTGGCCGCGCATTCTAAAAGTTAAAAATTCAATTAAAATTGGGCGCGGATTAGCTCTTACGCTCAAAGCAAGTTCTGAAATTTTGTTGTAAACTTCTAAAATATTATTGCCATCAATTTGAAGGCATTCCATACCATAACCTTTGGCCTTATCAATCATAAACTCACAAGCAAACTGTTGGTTGCTAGGCGTTGAAAGTCCATAGCCATTATTTTCAATACAAAATAAAACGGGAAGTTTCCAAACGGATGCTACATTTAGCGCTTCGTGAAAATCACCTTCGCTGGTTCCGCCATCACCCGTAAAAACGGCTGTCAATTTGTTGTTTTTGCTAAGAATATTTGCTAAAGCGATGCCATTAGCAATCCCTAATTGAGGTCCTAAATGAGAAATCATTCCAATAATGTGATAGTCTTGAGTTCCAAAATGGAACGAGCGGTCTCGCCCTTTTGTAAATCCACTCAATTTACCTTGCCACTGAGCAAAAAGGCGGTATAAGGGAATTGGTCTTGTTGTAAAAACACCTAAATTGCGGTGCATTGGCAAGAGGTATTCATCTTCTTGTAAAGCAAGTGTTACGCCAACAGCAATGGCTTCTTGACCAATGCCTGAAAACCATTTTGAAATCTTACCTTGGCGCAAAAGCACCAACATTTTTTCTTCAATTAATCGTGGTTTTAAAAGATTTTTATAGAGAATTATTAATTTTTCTTTTGATAATCCATTGATTATAAAGTTCATCGTGAAGTTATTTTGTTAGCTATTTTAATTATCAAATGTAGCGAAAATAGTGTACTACTTATTATAATAAGTACAAAAATTATCTTTTAAAACAGCTCTAAAAAATTGACATTAACCTAAAGTTCAGCAAATATTTGATGCATCAAGCGATTTTTATCATTGATGCTTTCAAAAAGCGAAATTGAGGTTTCTGTACGTTGGACATCAGGTATTTGGTCAATTTTAAAAATAATATCTTTTGCATGTTTTGTATCACGAGCGCGTAATTTGCAAAATACACCAAATTTGCCTGTTGTTAAATGGGCTACGGTTATTTCTGGAATTTTTACCAATTCTTCTAAAACGGCTTCGGTGCTTGAACTTTTAATTAAAAATAGGCCAACATAGGCAATAAATGAATAGCCCAATTTATCGTAATCTAATTTTAGCGTAGAGCCTTTTATAAGACCTTCTTCAATCATTTTATTAACGCGAATGTGGATTGTTCCAGCTGAAACGCCATATTTTTTAGCAATATCTGTAAAAGGTGTTCTTGCATTTTCAATTAAGACATCTATAATTTGGTGGTCTAATTCGTCGATATTAAATTTTTTCATTACTTTGATTGATTTTTTGCGAAATTCGGAATATAATTGAGATATTCCTAATAAAATAAAGAAAAATTAAAATATTTGTTAATTAATAAACTTAAATAATGAATTTAGGTTATTTTCAGAATCAATTACTATATTTTTTGCATCAATAAAAGTATTTGCACCATAAGTGGATAAGTCTCCTATTTTTTCAATTGTTGGAATTCTAATCAATTGATTATCTTTAAGTTCTTCGATATATAAAATTCCAATAGAAACATTTTTAGAATCTAGCAAGACGTTATTGATGATAATATCGAGATAGTTGGTGTCATTTTCAGGAATGTCTTTATAAATGTCAATCGTTGCAAAAGTATTTGTTGAAATACTCAACAAGCCCGTTAGTAGCGATTTAAAATAATAATAGCGTACTTTTTCTCGGTTGTAATCGTCTTTAAAATGACCTGCTTCAATTAAAATGGTGCAAAATCCATCTTTCTGAAAATTATCGCCCGTGGCATTTGGGTAAAATTCATCGTTATAACGTGACACATTTTTGGGAATATCGCTTTTAACGGCTTGAAACATAGAACTAATGATGGCCATTGATTTTAAACGTTCCGCAGTAAGCTTTCGCGAAGGTTCGGTAGCAGGCGACAAAAATGAAATGCTAGCTGGTTCTTTGGTTTGTGCCACACTATAAATATTACGCTGGTCGTGTAAGTTAAAACAAAAATCAGGTTGAAACTCATTCAATGTATGACGCAAAAGTTTGCTCTCGGGAGCCATTAATGTAGTTGCATCTCTATTTAAATCAATTTGTTGCGCATTTACTCTGGTGTAAGCCAAGGCTCCATCAGGATTGAGGATTGGAATGATTTTAATGGTACAAAACTTTAAAATGGCTTTGACTTTTTGAGGTGAATTTGGGTTTTTAAAAACATTGAGCAAATCAAATACAACTTTGGTAGCAGTAGCTTCGTTTCCGTGCATTTGCGTCCAAATTAAAATTTTAATAGGACCGTTCCCTAAAATGATATGATATATGGGTTTATTTAAAAATGATTTACCAATCTGGTTTATTTGATAGGATTTATCATGAAGTAAAAGTAAAGGCTTTATGTTCTCACAATGAATCCACTTGCCAATTAAGCTTAGTTCTTTGTTATTTTGAAAGAGTTTTTTCATATCAGTTTACAAATGTAATTAAAGATATATTTACAAATGTAAACATCATTTCAAATAATAATATTACATTTGTAACTATAAATCAGTCTATTTAATGACTAAAAAATGATTTTTGTAAACAAGGGTAATACTAATTTAATAATTTTTATTATATACACTTTATCAGACTATTATATCTTTTTAATTCAAGTATATTATAGTAATATTTACCTTGATACAACAGATAATTTTGTTAATTAAAATTATATTTATTACATTTGTAACTTAATAAATAATTACAATGGTAAACAATGAAGAATTTGCAGATCGTATCAAAAAACTATTGGCTTTTTATAATTTATCAGCAACTCAATTTGCTGATAAAATAAATGTACAGCGTTCGAGCATCTCTCACCTCCTATCTGGTAGAAATAAGCCAAGTTTAGATTTTGTAATTAAAGTTGTAAAAAAATTTAATGAAGTAGATTTATATTGGTTGCTTAATGGCAAGGGCGTATTTCCTAAACAAGAAGATTCACTGCCAAATAAAGCGATTATAACAGCGTTACCGTTAGAATCTACAGACCCGCTCAAAATGGAACCAAAAGTAGAAACAGAACCGCTTTTAGCAAAGAAAACAGCATCCGTTAAGGGAAAATCAATTGACCATATCATCATTTTTTACAATGACGGTAGTTTCAAAAAATATGAAGCGGTTTAACCAAGGAGGTTAAACCGCTTCAATAAAGCTGTATAAGTTTATTTATTTTAACTTATTAATTCCTTCATTAACAATAGCTAACAATGCTGTTTCATTAGCTAAATGTGCTTTAGTTTTTAAATCAATAACTTTTTGCATCAATTGCAACATCATTTTATCAGCGCCATACGATTTAAATTGCAAGCCCGTTTTAACAAAACTGTCAATCATTACTTGGGTTGCCTCAACATTACTTGAAGCTGCGATCCATTCAAAAGCCTTACCGTATTCAGTTTGGACATCTTTATCAGGATTAAAAAACATCCCAGCTATTAAGTTTGTGGCGATAAAAGCCATTTCGCTTTCGTCTTTTTCTTTAATAAATAGACTCACTAAATTAGCGTTCATATATTTTTTTGATTCGGCTGGTATTGATTTTGCTGCCTTTAAAGCACCGATTTTATCAATATTATACAAAGCACTTATTGCATTTGATTGAACCGAAAAGGACGTACTTTTAAGTGCATCGTTAAACAAACTTAAATATTTTTTGTCGTTTAAGTTTCCTAACACCTTAACAGCCTTTGCCTGTACTAAGGTTTTTGGGTCATTTTTTGCTAAATCTTCAACAATTTTAATGGCTTTTTTTGCTTTTTTGGGATTTGATAGGTCAATATTTTCTAAAGTCATAATTCGCAAACCAAAATAAGAATCATTTAAAGCGCTGGTCAAAACAGTATAGGCTTCTTCATTATCTTGTTGTTTTGAAAGGGCTTCAATTACACTTCTGCGCGCATCGTAGCTTTTTAAATGGGTGTATTGATAGCTGAAATTTTGGATTGTTTTAGAGCTATCAGTGAGTTGCATTAATAAATCTTTATCGGGATCAATATCAATTAACAAGGGTTTTGAACTTGTTTCAAAGCCCAAGGAATGTGTTTGTTTATCAATCCAAACGTCGTAATGCTTTTTGCCAGTGGCTTCATAAACATCAATACCTAAAGGAAAATTAAACACTTTTTCACCTTGCTTTAGATTGAAATATAGCTTTTTAGCTTTTTCATCATAAGAATAGTTCACATTTAACTCAATATGTCCACTATTAAAATACCATTGATTAAAAAACCAATTTAAGTCTTTACCACTTACGGATTCAAATGCCAAACGGAGCTGGTGTGCTTCGCCGGTACCAAATTTATTAGTTTCTAAGTATTTTTTAAGTCCACCAAAAAAAGCGTCATCACCTAAAAAATTTCGCAACATGTGCAATACGTAACCGCCTTTGTTATAGCTAACGGCATCAAACATATCTTCTTTATCGGCATAGTGAAATCGCACCAAATCTTTATTGGCACTATTACTGTTAAAATAGCCGTTTAAATCATTATATCGCAAAGCATCGGCGTGGTCTTTTCCATATTTAAATTCGCGCCACAAATATTCACTATAATTGGCAAATGACTCATTAACAGTTAAATTAGACCAACTTTCGGTTGTTACCAAATCACCAAACCAATGGTGAAATAATTCGTGAGAGATAACATCTTCCCAAGCGTTTTGGTCAATTAATTGTCCGGGGACTTGATAAGCAGATTCTTGATGTAAAACGGCGGTAGTATTTTCCATAGCGCCGCTAACAAAATCAATACCAACAATTTGAGAAAATTTTGGCCATTGGTATTCAACACCTAACCTATCAGAAAAGAACTGAATCATTTCGGGTGTTAAACCAAATATTTGTTTTGCATAAGGGGCATATTCTTTAGTTACATAATAATTAACTTCACGGCCTTTCCATGAATCTTTTATAATTTCATAGTCACCTATTCCCATAAAAAACAAATAAGGTGCGTGGGGAAGATCCATTTTCCAATAATCGGTACGAGTGCCATCGGGGTTATTGGTTTGATTGATTAATAGGCCATTTGATAGTGTTACAAATTTATTTGGAACCGTTATATAAATCTCTTCGGTTGACTTTTGATTGGGTGTATCTAAAGTGGGAAACCACACACTATTTGATTCGGTTTCACCTTGTGTCCAAATTTGAGTAGGCTTATCAGGGTCTGTTTCGGTTGGGTCGATAAAATATAGCCCTTTAGCATCAGTAATGGCTTGACTGCCTTTTTGAGCAACTTCTTCGGGGCGGGCAATATATTTAATATAAACCATATATTTTTCGCCCTTGGCAAAGATATTTCCCAAATTTATTGTTAATTTATCATCCTTATAATCATATTTTAAGTCTGTTTTGCCATTCGAAACCTGAGTTATTAGCATGGCTTTTGCATCAAGCGTTAGGGAATTAGTTGAATAAAAGTGTGGTTTTAGTGTTAACCAAGCTTCACCATTCATCTGACTTTTGGCGAAGTTAAAATCAACTTTTAATTTGGTGTGTACTAAATCACTTTCTTTTGTTCGCTCAGCTCTGTAGGGAATTTCACTTAGTTCTTGGGAAAATAAAGATAAATTTACCCATAATAAAAGGGTAAGAAAAAATACTTTTTTAATCATAGTAATTGAAAATTAAGTTTATAAATTTTAGGATTCAAATATAATTGATTAATAGATTAATAATTTGTTAAAAAAAAACCACGAAAAATCGTGGTTTAAATTTTAATTCAATTTTATTTTATCAGTTAAAAAAGCTTTTTAAGTTCTGAATTTTTGAGGTATCTATTTTACCTGACCTTGCCAAACTAAACAGTTTAAAAGCTTTATTGGCATCCATTTTTTCACCCAAAACCCTAACCAAAACTAGGCCTTTATCATTTGATGAACCAAATAATATAAATTGGTCAACACTGGTATCATTACCCAAATATTTAATGGTTACCAAATTAGTTCCATCCTTAAAATGCATTAAATCTTTATATGATTTGTTTGCCAATATTTTATTGATGGCTATTTTTTCAGTCTCGTATTTTGGGGCATTAAGTTCTGTTTTTTTTAAAGCGAGCACATTTAATTTTTTAAATGATTCGATTGCTTCTTTAGCCTCTAAAGGCAATTCTTTATTATTGACATCACCTAAAATGCTTGACGGAATATCAATAGCTAGAAAGTCGGAATCTTGTTGATGTTTTACAAAATAATTTTGCATTTCAGCATCGCTAGAGCAGCTTATAATTAGTACGATAACTACAATAAGCCAAGTTATAAAATTAATGATTTTAAACATCTTTAATTATTTTTAGTTTTTATATCTTTAAGATGTTCACCACCCGGAATATTCATTTTTGCTGTCAATTTTGAAATATTTTTAAGGTCAATATTTCCTGTCAAAGAGACAATAACACCTTGTTTTTTACCGTCTTCGGTTGCGTTTATAAACATTAAAAGCTCATTCACAAAATTGGGATTGTTGCTTTGTTTTACATAAATTTTGACGTTGTTTGAACCATCTTTGGCGCGCATTAATTCGGTTAAATTACTTGTCTTTAAATAAGTGGCAACGGTAGCTTCCATTTGGCTGGCAATAGTAAGATTTTCTGTGGCAAATACTTTCAATTCCGAAAGGCCTTTAATTAAATTAAGATACTCGCTATCAGATTCTTGTCCAATAGAACTCATCAAGCTAAAAGCTGATTTATTAACCACTACTACTTTTACATCATCCATATCTTCAAATTTATTAAACGCAGATTGCGCCTGACTTATTTGAGGTAAAACGGCTAATATTAAGCCTAAAAATAGGCCTTTAAATGTTTTGTTTTTTATTGTTTTCATAATCATTTTTGTTATTTGTTATTTGTTATTCATTTTCTTTAAAAATTTTGTTTGTTGTGTTTTCAAATTCTTGTAATTGCGCAAAGGCAAAAGTGCTTTTATTCAAGTTATTAGAAATCAGTTCTAGCGCTTGCTGAGTTGTTTGATAGTCTTTTAAAAGTTGCGCTTGCTTGGTTTTATCAACTTGGTTTTTATAAAGATACGATCCTAAAACAACTACAAACATGGCGGCAATTGACAACCACTTGTATGGCACTTTAAATTTTTTATTCAAAACAATTGGTTTGTTTGATTCTTCAGCATTTTTAAATGCATAATATCCAAATAAATCTTGGTAAGCTTCTAAATGAGCAGGGACTTTTTGTGTTGTAAAATACTGACGGATAATTGCTTCTTCATTTAATGAAGTAGCTCCTTCAAAATATTTATCCAGTAACTTTTCTATATTATTTAATTCCATATTGGTGTTTTTTAATGAGTTGTTCTCTTACTATTTGTCTGGCTCTTGAAAGGGCTACTCTGACAGCAGCCTCTTTTACGCCTGTTATTTCTGCAATTTCTTCAAATTCATATTGCTCAATATCTCTTAACTGAATCATTAATTTTTGTTGAGCTGTTAAACCTTCAATTATTTGATGAACTTTATCAATACTGTCTTGCAATTCAATTGTTTTCTCTAATGAAGCATCACTTGCGGTATAGTTACTATAAACTAACGTTAAATTATCTGCGCGTTTTGATTTTAGCTGGTCTAAACAATAATTTTTGATCATTGTCATTGCGTAAGCTTCAACATTTTGATACTGTATCAATTTTTCTTTTTGATTCCAAAGTTTTAAATACAACTCCTGCGTGGCATCTTCGGCTTCGTCATTTGAAATAAGCATCCGTTTTGCCAAACGGTAAACTTTATTTTTAAATGGCATAACTAATTGTAAAAAAGCTTCTTGATGCATTTAATCTTAATTTTTAATAGGTGTTTTATAGTAAGACGAGCAAGTTAAGATTTTGTAACTTTATTTATTTAGTTCAGCACATTATTTTTAAATTGCAGTCGTTATATCACTAACTTAATCTTTACGTCATGAAACGCATTAGCCCATTTCTGTATTCTTTATTTATTGTTTTTTTTCTTGTCGGATGTTCAAACAAATCAGATAAAATACCTAATGACTTAGAAATCCACGATTTTGTTTGGCGTGGTTTAAATGAAGTCTATTTTTGGAAAGCACAAGTGCCAAATCTCGACGATTTTAAATTCACAAATCAATCACAATTAAATAGCTATTTAAAAGGCTTTAACACACCTGAATCCCTTTTTGAAAGTCTGCTATTTGACCGAAATAATACCGATAAATGGAGTGTTATTTTCGATGATTATATAACACTTGAAAATTTGCTCAATGGAATATCATTACACAACGGTATGGAATTTGGCCTCGTACACGTTTCAAACAATAATACCGATATTTTTGGATATGTGCGTTATGTACTTCCAAATACCGATGCCGAACAAAAAGGCGTTTTACGTGGAATGGTTTTTAACAGTGTTAATGGAACCCCGCTTACGATGAACAATTTTTCGAGCCTTTTATTCTCAAACAATAATTCTTATAGCATTGGTTTAGCCACATATAATAATGACGGCACTGTAACAGCAACTAACCAAACAATTAATCTTGATAAGATAGAATATCAAGAAAATCCAATTTTTTTGAGCAATGTCATTACAAGAGGCAGTCATAAAATAGGCTACTTAATGTATAACGGATTTTTTAGCGGATTTGATAATCAATTAAATACAACTATTTTAAATTTAAAAAATCAGGGCATTACCGAATTGGTTTTAGATTTGCGTTATAACGGAGGTGGTTCTGTTCGAACAGCAAGTTTTTTGGCCAGTATGATTACCGGACAGTTTACAAACCAGCTTTTTACAAAAGAACATTGGAATGCAAACCTTCAAAAACAATTTGAAGACCATAATCCAGAATTTTTAGTCAATAACTTTTCGGCTAAATTAGCCGATAACACCGCTATAAATCATCTAAATTTAGATAAACTTTATGTAATTACTACCGGTAGCACTGCTTCGGCAAGCGAATTGGTTATAAACGGATTAAATCCTTATATCACTGTAAAAAGTATCGGCACAAAAACCGTGGGTAAATACGTCGCTTCCATTAAAGTTTACGATTCAAAAGATTTAGGAAGGGCTGGCGCAAATCCAAATCACACTTATGCCATGCAACCTATTGTTTTAGAAGAGTTAAACAAACTAGACTTCAATGATAAAGATGGTTTTGATCCAACTATTTTATTGCCCGAAGATTATGGCAATTTAGGCATCCTTGGCGATGAAAATGAGCCACTCTTTAAAGCTACGCTTGATTTAATTAGTACAGGCGGTAAATTGATTTCTGCACAAAAGGAACTATTTCTCGAAAAACCTTTCTCGGGGTCTAACGAACAAAAACTTAAACAAACAATGGTTGTTGACAAAAAAATAAATAACAATCAATAACCTTTGCTTTTTAACTCATTTGATGAGTTTGCATTTTGCGATTCAGCGTATTTAAAGCCCTGTTTCCACCACTTTTCCATCTTTTTCTTTTCGAATACCAATGAATTAGTGGTTAAAATAGTTGGCGTATAATAAAGATTTAGGCAGGCATTGTGATTTTTGGCTTCTAATTTTCCAATGACAACATCTTGTAAACCACCTTGTTCTAACATAAATCCAAATAAATAAGTCAACATTTCAAACGGGTTTCTAGAACCCATTCTGTTAAACTGGTTTATTTCGGTATCTAAAATAATCACATCAATTTCGGTTGCTCCTAAATCAATAGCTTGTTTTATAGGAACTAGAGTTCCAAAACCACCATCGGCATATTCAAAATTATTTTTTTCTAAAATACTCATAAAGGGTGCATAATTACTCGAAGCCCAAATCCAATCACAATAATCTTCGTAAGTACAATCTTTTAAACGCTTGTATTCTACTTCATTTAAAGTAACATTTGAAACCGTAACTACCACTTCTTTTTTAGATGCTTTTAAGGTGTCAAACATTTCCCTGGTAATTTTCTCTTTTATAAGACGTCTTAAATTTTCGCTTCTGCCAAATGTTTTTGCGCTTTTTAAGAAGCTCAAAATTAAATTAAAATGGTTGATACCAAAAGTTGTATAACCCTTATGTTTTTTAAATATAAAGGGATTTAAACTAAAGATATCTTTGGCACAAATATTTGTATAAATATCTTTTATCGCTTGTACTCTATTCAAAGCCAAATGAGTTAGCATTAAACTTCCCGTAGAAGTTCCTACCAAAATATCGTAATCTTTATGCTTTTCTTCAATTAAATATTGTGCTACACCTCCGCCAAAAGCACCTTTACTTCCACCTCCTGATATGACTAAAGCCTTCATTTTTTAAAATTTTAAGTTAAACTATAAGTCCCTATTTTTATAAATGGCTTACATTTGATAAATTTAAATAAATATTTATGATATATAGGGGATTTTCATTTTTTATGGTTTTAAGTTTTTATAGTCTTAGCGCACAAATTATTGATAAGGTTGAAATTAAAACCATCTTGAATGCGAACGCTGGTTATAGGGCATTAGAAGCTCTAAATGACAGTACGGTAGCTTTTGCAAACAGTAATGGTGAAGTTGGTGAAATAGCTTTATCAGGTAAAACACGTTACTATAAAATTGATTTACCAAAAGATTCTAGCAATCATTTTAGAGCCATCGCCAGCACTTCAAACTATTTATTTGCCTTAAATATTGAATCACCTGCAAGACTATATAAATTTGATAAACAACGGTATAATCAATTAGGAAAAGTGGTTTTTTTAGATAATAACCCCAAAGCCTTTTATGATGCCATGTACTTTTTAGATGATAAAAACGGCATTGCAATGGGCGATCCTACGGATGATTGTTTAACAATTATCACAACAATTGACGGTGGCACAACTTGGCAAAAAACGGATTGTAAAAATTTGCCTAAAATTGAACCCGGCGAAGCGGCTTTTGCGGCAAGCAATACCAATATCGCTTCAAGCAAAAAAAATATTTGGATTGCGACTGGTGGTTTAAAATCACGCGTTTTTCATTCTGCCAATCTCGGAAAAACTTGGAACGTTTGCGTCACACCATTTATTCAAGGAAAACCAACAACAGGCATTTATTCTATGGCATTCTACAATTCTAAAATTGGAATTATTTGCGGTGGTGATTACACCGATAAATCGGCTAATCTAAATAACAAAGCCATTACGAACAACGGTGGTAAAACATGGAAAATTGTGGCTAATAATGTATTGCCCGGTTATATAAGCTGCGTGCAGTTTGTGCCAAATTCTAATGGAAAATCACTAATTGCCGTAGGAACAGAAGGCATTTATTTGACTAGAAATGGCGGCAATAATTGGACTGAAATAAGTACGGAAGGCTTTTACTCCATCCAAATTGTAAATGAACACACTGCTTTTTTAGGTGGTCAAGGAACAATTGCCACCCTAAAATTCTAAACTATGAATCTGCTAAAATTTTCATTTATTTTAATGGCACTTATGCTTTGTGCAGGCTGTTCTAATAACGGCGAAATCTTTAAAGATTACAACTGTAAAACAAGCGCTGTGCAAACAAAACAGATTAAAGACGCCTATTTAAAATTTAGTTTAGAAGTTCCAATAAATTGGAAAACAGAATTGTATATG
>Ga0210013_1000089_pt1 | contig 77204 bp, 84 predicted proteins | sample CryGeymeta201506_FD_185553 | JGI IMG/M metagenome (GOLD analysis project Ga0210013, IMG submission 185553) | Groundwater microbial communities from Crystal Geyser aquifers in Utah, USA - Crystal Geyser metaG 2015-06 (SPAdes) (version 2) | ecosystem: Environmental > Aquatic > Deep subsurface >...
GTTGGTGGTGGCACCGGCCGGGTAGAGCTTGACGGCCACCACACCTGCGTCTTTGGCGCGGGCAATTTCATCGGCGGGCAGCTTGTTGGTGAGGTACAGCGTCATCAAGGGCTCGAACGCCACCCCCTGCGGCACGGCGGCCTGGATGCGCGCCTTGTAGGCAAGTGCCTGCGCCACACGGGTGACTGGTGGGCGCAAATTGGGCATGATGATGGCGCGGGCAAACTGAGCGGCGGTGTGCGGCACCACGCAGGTCAGCGCGTCGCCGTCACGCACGTGCAGGTGCCAGTCGTCCGGGCGGGTGAGGGTCAGCGTCTGTAGCGAGGGTTGCGGTGAAGTCATGGCGGGATTATGGGGTGTCGGCATGCGCAACGAGGTAGTCCCACAGCGCCTGCGCGTCGTGCTTGGGCTCGCTCTGCGCGGTGCGCCCTGCGGTCGCCGTCGGCTTGGTCGCCTCGCGGTGCAAAGGACGTTCGCGGTAGGCGCGCACTTCCATGGTGATATGCAAGTCTTTGAGTTCGGGCGGCGCGGCGCTGACGAGTTTTTTGGCACGCAACTCTTTTTGCACCGCACTCATCGGCAAAAACGCGATGCCGTGGCCTTCGAGTGCCATCGCTTTGAGGCCCTCGGCCATATCGGTTTCATACACGCGGTCCAGGTGGATCGGCGCACTGCTGCGCTTGAGGATCAGTTCCACCATTTGTCCGAGATAAGCGCCTTGTGCGTAGCCCAAAAAAGGCAGCGGCCGCTTGGGCTTGCCAGGCAGCTCGTAGAGCGGGTTGCCATGCGCGTCGGGCTTCACATAGGGCGCCACCAGCTCCTGACCCAGCGTCACCATCTCGTAGCGCTTGGTATCGAGCTGATTGGGTTGCGACGGATGGTGGTAGGCAATGAGCAGGTCACAGCTGCCTTCCACCAGACGCATCACCGCGTCGTGCACGTTGAGCGCAATCAAGCGACTCTTGATCGGGCCAAAGGTGTCGCGCAAGCCCGACACCCAGGCCGGAAAAAACGTGAATGCCAGCGTGTGCGGCACAGCAAATTCGATCACATCCTGTGCCGCCGTGGCGTGCCCGCGCAGCATGGCACGCGTGGTCTGCAGCGCCTGCAACACCTCCAGCGACTGCGCGTAAAGCGTCTCACCGGCAGGCGTCAGGCGCGTCGGGTAGCTGCTGCGGTCCACCAGGTCGGAACCAGCCCAGGCTTCGAGTGACTGGATACGCCTGGAGAACGCCGGTTGCGTCACGTGGCGCAACTGTGCCGAACGGCTGAAACTGCGCGTCTCGGCTAGGCTGACAAAATCTTCAAGCCATTTGGTTTCCATCAGCCACGACCGTTTCTATGTCAGCAAGGCCAGATACGCTTCGCGCGTTGGCGGGGCCACCGCCGCCAGTACCTGCGCGTAGGCGGTCTGGTGGCGCGCCAGCAGGCGCGCCGACGCGACGATTCTGGAGCGGCAAAACCAGTGGCAACTGTGCTGGAACAAAAACAGCTCGGCCATAAAAGTGAACGCTTTTTGCTTGGGTGACTGCCCGGGCTGATCTTTTTCAGCCTGCATCAAGGCGTGGGCGTGCAAGCTGAGCAGCTTGCGTGCGTCGATGCACTGGCTCGACCACCAGCGCGTGGCGAAAGGCAGTGCCAGAGGCAGCTTGCTGATGCGGGTACGCGCCTCATCTTCTTTGGAGAAATCCAGCACAAAAGCGCTGACCTGCGCACACAAATCGTGCTCGGCGCTGGCGAGCAAGCGCCAGATCGACAACTGCCGTTGCGCGTCAGATTCGCCTAACGCCCGCATGTAGCCCTGCACCAGGCTTTCCATGTGTTTTTCAATCTGGTAACGCCCCAGGTGCTGCCCCAGCAGCGCGATGCGTTCGTGCTGATCGCGCATATTGAGCAGACGCAAGCCGACCACCAGTAACAACAGAACAACGAGAGAATCCATCAGTGCAATCGGGCCAATAGGGTGATAAAAGGAGCACAAAGTGTAGCCCGCACGCCAGGCGTCCATGCCAAAATGACGCATGTTCCCCGATCACACCGCGAATCAAGCCCCGATTGCGCTGGACAAGTTTCCCGACCTGGCGCTGCCCGCGCTGTACCGCGCCGCCATCGGGCCACGCCAGACCGACTATTACCTCAAACGTTTTACCCAATTTGAGTCCTCTGGAAAAGCAGGGCTGTCGTGGAACTGGGCCGCTGGCGCCCTCACCTTCAACTGGATGCTGTTCAGAAAACTGTGGCTGCCCGCAGTCATTTATCTGCTCAGCGCGGTCATGTTGCCCCTGCTCTTGCTCGGCGTGGGTCGGCTGCTCTGGCACTGGCAGCCAATGACTGAAACCGGTGCATTGATGGCGGTGATTGTGGTCTTTTTTGTCGCGCCGGCTGTGTTGGGCAACGGTTTGTATTACCGGCAATGCCGCGCTGCCATCGAGCGCGCCATCCAAAGCTCGCCAACGCTGGAGGACGCGTGTCAGACGCTCGCCGCGCAGGCCAGCACGGGCCAGCGGCTGCAACGCATCGCCATGGTCAATGCGCTGGTGCTGGCCCTCGGGGCCGCACTCGCATTTCGCTTGCTTGATTTTTCGGCGCCGCAGGAGCACGCAGACGAAAATGCACCCGCACTGGCGGGCAAGGCAGCCAGCGCGGCCGCGGCGGTCACACGCTTGCCGGCCCCTGCACCTGTATCAGCGCCAGAAAATGCTGCGAGCAGCCCGGCGGTAAGCGGGTCGGCGGTGAGTCCGCCTGCCGCCGTCGCCAGTGGTGTCGTGGCGACGGTGGCCCCTGAACCCGTCGCGCAACCGGCCTCCAGCCCAGCGCCCATGGGTAGCGTGGCATCACAGCCAGACACCGAACCCACCCTGACGCCACCGCCTGCACCGGCAGCCACGGCTGGGCCTGCCGTGCACGGTGACCATTACGTCAACATCGGTCTGTTTGCCGACCCCGACAACGCACGGCGCGCTTATGTCAAACTGATCAAGGCAGGCCTGCCCGCCAGCCGTGAGGTGCTGGTGGTGCGCCAACAAAAAGTGACGCGGGTGCGCTCTGGCCCCTACGCCAGCCGCAAGCAAGCGCAGGCGGCCACAGCACGCATCAAAGCGCTGCAGCTCGACGCGGTGCTTGCCAAGCGCTGAGCAGCGATTTACATTGCCGAGACGAATCACACCGCCTGCACACCCCATGGCCAACATCACCGCAATCGCCCTCTCGGGCATGAACGCCGCACAAGCACAGCTCAAGGTAGCTGCGCACAATGTAGCCAACCTCAACACCGGGGGTTTCACCCGCCAGCAGGTCAGTCAGACCCCCCTGCCTGACGGCGGCGTCGCCAGCACCGTGACCAACGCCAGCGCACCCGGCCCGGCACGCGAAGCCGACCTGGTAGAGCAGTTGCAAGCCAAGAACGCTTTTTTGGCGAACCTGGTTGTGTTCAAGACGCAGGACAAGATGGCCGGCGCCTTGCTCAATGAGCGCAGCTAGAACGCGCTACTCCGCACTCTGCTGCAGCGTCCACATGTCGGCGTAACGGCCATTTTTACCCAGCAGCTCGGCGTGTGAGCCGCGCTCCAGAATGCGGCCGGCTTCCATCACCAGAATCTCGTGCGCATCGACCACGGTGGACAGGCGGTGGGCAATCACCAGGGTGGTTTTGTTCTGCGCCACGCTTTGCAACTCGGCCTGGATCGCGCGCTCGTTGGCGCTGTCCAGCGCGCTGGTGGCTTCGTCAAAAATCAGGATCGGCGGATTTTTCAACAAGGTGCGGGCAATCGCCACGCGCTGCTTTTCGCCGCCCGAGAGCTTCAGGCCACGCTCGCCGACCATGGTGTCATACCCCTTTGGCGTGGCGGCAATAAAGTTGTGAATATGCGCCGACTTGGCCGCATCAACCACCTGTTCGTGCGTGGCGCCGGGTTGGCCGTAAGCGATGTTGTATTCGATCGTGTCATTGAACAGCACAGTGTCTTGCGGCACGATGCCAATGGCCTGGCGCACACTCGCCTGCGTGACGTGTTTGATGTCTTGCCTGGCAATCAGAATCTGGCCGCCTTGCACGTCGTAAAACCGGAACAACAGCCGCGCCAGCGTCGACTTGCCCGAGCCACTGGGCCCGACCACCGCCACGGTTCTGCCTGCCGGAATCTCAAAGCTGATGTCGTGCAGGATGGGGCGCGCCGGGTCGTAGGCAAAGTCAACGTGCTGAAAGCTCACGCTGGCGTTGTTGGCTGACAGCGCCAACGGCAGCGCACCAGGCAAGTCAGCGATTTCACGCTCACGCTCCATCAGGGTGAACATCTTTTCCAGATCGGTCAGGCCTTGTTTGATCTCTCGGTACAGCACGCCCAGGAAACCCAGCGGGATGTAGAGCTGGATCATGAAAGCGTTGACCATCACCAGGTCGCCCAGCGTCATACGGCCATCGACCACGCCCTGGGTGGCGCGCCAGAGCATCAGCACCAAGCCGGCGGCAATGATAAGTTGCTGGCCGGTGTTGAGCACGCTCAAAGTGGTCTGGCTCTTGAGTGCCGCCTTGCGGTAGCGCTCCAGGTTGTCGTCGTAACGCTTGGCCTCGAACGCTTCGTTATTGAAGTATTTGACCGTCTCGTAGTTCAGCAGCGAGTCGATAGCGCGGCTGTGCGCAGTGCTGTCCAATTCGTTCATTTGTTTTCTGAACTGGGTGCGCCATTCGGTCACGGTGATGGTGAAGATGATGTAGAGCACCAGCGCGGCAATGGTGATCCAGGCAAACCACATGTCAAACTTGACCGCCAGCACGCCGAGCACCAGCGCCACCTCAATCAGGGTCGGGAAAATGCTATACAAGGAATAGCTGATAAGCGAGTGCACGGCGCGGGTGCCGCGCTCAATGTCACGCGTCATGCCGCCTGTCTGACGCTCCAGGTGAAAGCGCAGACTCAGGGCGTGCAGATGGCGAAAAACCTGCAGGCTGATCGAGCGCGACGCACCTTCGGTGGCCTTGGCAAAGATCAGCTCACGCAACTCGGCAAACAGCGTGGTCGACAAACGCAGCAAGCCGTAGGCTACCAGCAGCCCCAGCGGCACGATCAACATAGCCTGCGCGCCGAGGCCCGCCTTGGGGTTCATGGTGTCGACCAGTTCCTTGAGCAGGATCGGCACGCCCACATTGGCGAGTTTGGCCCCGACCATGAACGCCAGCGCGGCGATGACGCGCCATTTGTATTGCCACAGGTACGGAAACAGGCGTTGCAAGGTGGCCCAATCGGAACGCTCAACGGACGCAGCCGACGCGGCGGCGTTCGTCGAGTTGGCAGGAGTGCCGTAGGAGGCAGAGGAGTGACGACGCATAAGAGACAATCTCAACAATCTTTTTTACCCCTGGATTGTGCCCATGTCTACAAGCCCCCACAGCAACACCCCCGCGACTGTGTCGTTACCGACCGACGAGAAGTTGGTCCTGAAAGTGATCCCGATGCCACGCGATGTGAACGCCAACGGCGATATTTTTGGCGGCTGGGTGATGGCGCAGGTGGACCTTGCCGGCGCGGTGATTGCTGCGCCCTACGCGGGTGGGCGCATGGCGACGGTAGCGGTGAACGAATTTATCTTCAAACAACCGGTTCGGGTCGGCGACATCCTGAGCTTTTACGGCAAGCTGGTGCGCATTGGGCGCACCTCGATCACCGTCAAGATCGAGGTCTACGCCGAAAACTTCCGCGCTCAAGGCAGTTACATCAAAGTAACCGAAGCATCGCTCACTTACGTCGCCATTGACGATACAGGCAAGCCACGCGAAGTGCCCCAACCCACCTTAAAAAACTAAACAAACCCCAGCCGCTTGGCTGCTGACAGCACCATCACCACATCATTGGTGGCGGCAGTAAACGGTGTGTTGGGCGCCAGCGCATCCTCGGCCTGGACGTACCGGCCGTCATTGATCAATTGCCCGACTTGGCCTGCCACTTGGTGAAAGTGCGCATGGTTGTTTACCAATGTGGAGAAGCTGGCGCGCTCGCGCAGCCGCTGCCCATCAGCGTAAATCCACTTGCCCAGGCCACAGCAATCGTCACGCGACAGCGAGGCCACATCAACCTTGTCCCCGGCGTCAATGGCGTCGCGCAGCTTGACCTTCCATTGCCGGTGTGCGTCGATCATGGCATCCACATCAACGCCTTCGACCAAAGCCGACGCCTGCGCCCCGGGCAGTCGGAACTCGTCAACCTGTGCCGCCATGCGCACCGCGGCACCACGCAAGGTGTTGGCCAACTCAGCCGTTTGCTCCACCAGCGCCGCGTTGGCCTGGGTGTTGCGGTCAAGCTCATGCACCGCCTCGCCGATCTGGCCAATGCCCAGGCTTTGCTCCTTGGCGCCGTTAGCCACCTCACCCAGCAGGTTGTTCACCTGCTCGGCGTTGCCAACGATCTGGTGCATGTGTTCGCTGGCCTGACGTACGATCTCGGTACCCTTGGCCACCTCGTCGGTGCTGGTGGTAATCAGGGTTTTGATTTCCTTGGCGGCAGCGGCACTGCGCCCGGCCAGCGCCCGCACCTCAGAGGCCACTACAGCAAAGCCGCGACCCTGCTCGCCGGCACGCGCCGCTTCAACAGCGGCGTTGAGCGCCAGGATGTTGGTCTGGAATGCAATGCCGTCAATCACACCGATGATGTCGCTGATTTTTTGCGACGACGCCTGGATGCGCTCCATGGTGTCGGCCACGTCCTGCATGACTGCGCCGCCCTGGCTGGCAGTGTTGGCGTTGCCACCGGCAATGTGCGCTGCTTTTTCGACCGATTCGGCGGTCATGGCTACCGTCGAGTTGGTTTGCTCCAGCGCGGCAGACGACTGTTCCAACGCCGCAGCGGCGGACTCGGTGCGCGCCGACAGATCGGTCATACCTTGTGAAATTTCCATACTGCTCTGCACCACGACATCACTTGCTTCGTGCACTTGCTGCACAGTTTGACCCAAGGCCAACTGCATATTGCCAAGTTCCTTGAGCATCGATGCCACCTCGTCACGACCGTCGACTTCAATCGTGCTACGCAGATCGCCCATCGAGATGGTAATCAGGTGGCGGCGCAGGGAGGCAAAGCCCTGAAGCATGGCGACAAAAAATCCCATGCCCAGATACGCCGCGACCAACTGGCACAAGATCGTGACCGTCAACGCGAGCCATAAATCCTGACGCAGTGCGCTCTGACGATCGGTCAGTATCGTCGCCAACACCTTCAGGTTATCTTCCACCTGCTTGAACTGTCCCTGGAGAGTTTGGTTGGCCAGCGCAACAAAGGCTGAGGCATCGCCTTCAAGGGTGCTCGCCCCCACCGGCACGTTCAGACGCACCGATTTGAGAAACGCGTCAGTTCCATTGACGGCACCGCGGGTGAGTTGTCGGCCGTAGTCGGGGGCGGCCTTCTGTACCTTGTCGAGCGACACCTTGGCCTGTGCCGTGTCACGCGCCAAGGTCGCCAGATAGCCCTCAAGCCGGGCCGCGTTATCAGGGCTGATCTGCCTGGCTTTGAGCGCAGTGCGCACCAAACCACGTATTTCCACCGTGGTCTGGATCACGTCGGGCGCGCGCAGCAACACCGCGCTTATCAGGTGGTAGCTGGGCAGATCGGGGTCCAGCGCCAGACCTGAACCGTCGGTCACCGCGTCCAGCAAATCAGCCAGGGTGCGCGACACGCCAATCATGCCTTGGTAAACCGCCTCGGGGTCGGCCTTGGTACCCGCTGCAGGTTGCGTCGCCTGCGCGGTCTGCACCGCGCTACGCAGGGCGGCAAAAGGGGTGTTGACCTTGAGCGAGGCGCCGACCTCGGCATCCACGGCCTGCAGCTTTGCAAACGCCGCATCAAAGGCCTGACGCGCCTGCGGCAGCTGTTCACCGCCTTCACCAAACGCCGCGTTGCGCGCCTGCTGACGCCAGACACCGGCCAGATCCATGGCCGGGTAGATGGCGCTGGCGTAGCGCACCCCGGCGAGCTCCTGGCTGGTTACATCGATGTTCTGCAACTTGCCTGCCACCATGACCCAAAGCAACCAGACCAGCGATACCGCCACCGCACTGGCGATGATGAGCATCTTGATGGGAAAAGTGACTTGCCGCATCAGCCGAACGGCGGGCAACCAAAGTGACCAGGACATGAGGGCGTTGACCAATTTATGCATAGCAGTATCCAAGACGATGTACGCAGAATTGTAGGTTCTGCAAAAGCAGCCCGGTCGGCACCAAGGCACGCAGCCGGTGCCGTTGTCAGGACACGATATAAGCCGCAGACCCGGTAGACATCAGCTTGCCGTCCGGGCCCATGAATTCCATGCGCGTGGAGGCCACCCGCGAGCCCAGTCGCATGACTTCGGCGCGCATCTCGAACCACTCACCAATGCCTGGGCGCAGGTAGTCCACGCGCAAGTCGATCGTGCCGAGCTTGGCAAAGCGCTGCAGGCGCTGTTGCGGCGTTTCGTCCATGTGGCGTGCGCCAATGGCAACCATCACCGCAAAACCACCCAGGGCGTCCAGACTGGCGCTGATGACACCACCGTGCAGGCGGTTGTAGAGGTAGTGCCCCACCAGCTCGTTGCGCATGTCGATGCGCGCCTTGACCCAGGTCGGGTTGATGGTCGTGATTTTGAGCCCGAGCACCCGGTTGAAGACGATCATTTCCTCGAAGATTTTTTTGACGCCATCGATGAACTCGTCTTCAAAGACAACTTCGGGCGCAATGACAGTGCGTTGTGGCATGGGTTCGAGCGCCGCGTGAGCAGGCTGGTTATTTCAGACGAAAAGTGGTGCGGATCAAGGCCATCGATTGCGGACTGTCCCACGCGCGCGCGCCAACGACTTTGTGCAGCACCCGCCCCTGCGCATCGACCAGCAAGGTCAGCGGCAGGCGGTCGGCACCAAGCATGTGTTCCAGCTCAAGCTTGTCATCAATGTAGTGGTTCAGCGTGGCCTGGCTTTTGCGCAGGAAACCTTTAGCCGCTTCCGGGAAATCGTCAGTTGAGATGCCGATCACGTTGAAGCGTTGGCCCAGGTCAGACCACGCCAGCCGCTCGAGCGAGCCCATCTCTGCAATGCACGGCGGGCACCAGCTGGCCCAGACGTTGATGACCAAGGGCTTGCCGCGAAAGTCTGCCAACTTGCGGTCTGGGCCGTTGAGCCCACGCATCATCGCCGGGCGCAAAACCGCGCCAACCTCGACCTCGCCCGGCGTTTTGGCCTGTGCGCCCAGCAAGCACAGCGTGACCATCACCCCTACCAATAGACGTTTCATCGCGCCCTACCCACCTTGTTGCAACAAAATCCGCACATCCGCTGCCGTCAGTTCAGGCTTGGTGCCGTAACGGGTGAACAGGCGCAGTTTGCCTTGGGTGTCGTAGACATAGCTGCCCGCGGTGTGGTCCATGGTGTAGCTGGTGGGCGTGGGGCCATCGACTTTTTTGTAATACACCTTGTAGTCCTTGGCCAGCGGTACCAATTGCTCAGGCGTGGGCACCAGGGCCAAAAAAGTGGGGTCAAACGCCTGCATGTACTCCTTGAGCATTTCGGGCTTGTCACGCTCGGGGTCGACGGTGACAAACAGGCATTGCACGCGTTCACCCTCCTTGCCGAGCAATTGGCGAATGGTCGCCATTTCGCTCATCGAGGTGGGGCAGACATCCGGGCACTGGGTGTAGCCGAAGAACATCATGACGACCTTGCCCGAGAAGTCCTTGAGCGTGCGCTGCTGTCCGTTGTGATCGGTCAGGGCAAAGTCTTTAGCGTAGTCGGCACCGGTAAGGTCGATCGCCGTGAACTGCGGCCCACGTTCAGAGCATGCAATAAATTGGCCTGTAGCACCAGTCAACAAAGCGTAAGTAGCTATTTTTTTAAGAGCTAGTCTTTTATTCATGGGGTGATCATAAACCGCCCGCCTGTCGCTCAACCCAAAATGTAGTGGTCGATCAGCAGCGCGGCAAACAAGGCACTGAGGTGGATCAAAGAAAAGCGGAAGGTCTTGCGCGCCAGCAAGTCAGAATAATCGCGCCACAGCCAGTACGCATAAAGACAAAAGCCAGCGTTAAGTGCCAGCGCCGCCAGCAGGTACAGCCATGAACTCATGCCGTAGATGTAGGGCAGCAGGCAGGCAGCCAGCAAGATCAGCGTGTACAGCAGCACCATCAAGCGGGTGAATTCACTGCCGTGCGTGACCGGCAGCATCGGCAAGCCCGACTTGCGGTAGTCCTCCACACGGTACAACGCCAAAGCCCAGAAGTGCGGTGGCGTCCACAAAAAGATGATCAAAAAGAGAATCAGCGCCTCGGGTCCGACATGACCGGTCATGGCGGCCCAGCCCAGCACCGGCGGCATCGCGCCAGAGGCACCACCAATCACAATGTTCTGCGGCGTCATTGGCTTGAGAATCACGGTGTAAATGACCGCATAACCGATAAAAGTGGCAAAGGTGAGCCACATCGTCAGCGGATTCACGCCCCAGTAAAGCAAGGCCGAGCCCAACGCGCACAGGCTGGCAGAAAACAGCAAGGTTTGGCGGTCACCCAGTTCGCCCTTGGCAGTGGGTCGCCAGGCGGTGCGTTTCATCTTGGCGTCGATGCTTTTTTCGATGATGCAGTTGAACGCCGCCGCCGCGCCTGCCACCAGCCAGATGCCCAAGCAGGCCATCGAAGCCACCGCGAGCTCGTGCCAGGACGGCAACCCGGGCACGGCGAGCACCATGCCGATCAGGGCACAAAAAACGATCAGCTGGATCACCCGCGGCTTGGTCAGCGCGTAATACTGCGCCCAAACCGTCGATCGCGGCGTGGCAAGGGGTGGCGCGGAAGTGCTCATGCCCGGGCCCTCGTCAGCACAGCGCTTTCCGGCAGGAGTTGCGTTGCCGGGTCCGGGCAGATCGTCATCATCCAGACCAGCAAGAGCAACAAGGCCGCAGCCCCGCCGGTATGCAGCAGGGCCGCCAGCAGCGGCCAGCCCAGCACTACATTGCTCAGGCCGGTGGCCAACTGCAATCCGATCAATGCTGCCAACAAACGCGCCGCCGAGCGCCACAACCACAAGCGGTTGAGCCGCCAGGCCAGCACAATCAACGCGGTCAACACCACCCAAGCCATCAGTCGGTGAACGAAATGAATCGCCGTCAGCGCGGCAAAGCTGATGACCTCGCCCTGCGCCGTCATGCCCAGCGGTCGCCAGAGTTCAAAACCCTGGCGCAGGTCCATCTCGGGCCACCAGCGCCCCTGGCAGGTCGGGAAATCGCTGCACGCCAGCACCGCATAGTTGGAACTGACCCACCCCCCCAAAGCCACTTGTAACACCAGCAGCGCGGCCGTCCAGACCACCAGACGGCGCGTTACAGCAGGCATCAGCCGCACTTCGACCGGACCATCCTTGCGTACCGCAGCAATGCAAAGCAGCACCAGCAGCCCCAGCGCCCCCAACAGATGCAGGGTGACGATGGCGGGAAACAGCTTCATCGTCACCGTCAGCGCGCCAAAAGCGCCTTGCAGGCACACCCACGCCAGCGTCAGCGTCGGTAACCAGGGCCAAGGCACAGTCACGCTCCCTGCTTTGGCAGCGGCGCGTTGGGTCCACCACTGTTTCCATGACCAAAGCATCAACACCACGATCAACGCACCCACGCCGGTGGCCAGGTAGCGGTGCAACATTTCGATCCAGGCCTTGGTGTGCGTCACCGGGCCAGTGGGCATGACGGACTGCGCTGCCTCAATGTGGTGACCCGCTCCCAAGGGCGAGGTGTTGCCGTAACAACCCGGCCAATCGGGGCAACCCAGGCCAGAGTCGGTCAGTCGGGTAAAGGCGCCAAAGAGAATCAGGTCAAAGGTCAGAAACAGCGTCAACACCCGCAGCGCTTGCATTTTGGGCGCCGGGCCAGCGGCGCGATGGCGCAGCCACACCCAAGCGGTGGGCCCCAGCGCAACGAGGGCCCCCAGCAACAGCAGGCTGGCGACCGGCGCCCAATCGTAAAGAGCTTGTGCTTGCATCATGTGGTCTGCTCAGGCCATTAACGCCCTGGCGCATCCCAGGCCAGCGATGCCCGCAACAGGTGCTCCATGTCGCGCCGTGCCTTGGCCGCAGCAGCCGTGTCAAATTGACCGGGCAAGCGCATCATGGCATTGCCCATCGGGTCGATAACGAAAATGGCGTCACTCATGGGCTGTGCCGGCGTCACCGGCAACCACTGTTGTAGGGTCTCTGGCACCAACCGCAGCACCGTGGCCTTGTCTTTAGCCAAGGCCTGCTGCAGCGCGGCGTCCACCGGCGCCTCGTCGCCCACCAGCCACACCCAGTCTACCCGCTCCATGTCCTTGCCCAAGGTGAGGCGGAACTGGCGCAACATCACCAGTTGCTTCTGGCAATCCTGGGTGCAGGCGCCACCATCGACCTTGACCAGCAACCACTGGCCTTGCAGACTGGCCAAGGGCAACTTCGTACCATCCAGGCGCGTGACTGTGGCTTGCGGCATCGGACGAACCGGCACGATCAACGCACCAAAAGACGCCTCGCCCTGCGGACGCACGACATAAAACGCAAAATAAGCCAGTAACACCGGCATCGAGCACATGAACACGATCGCCAGCAGCTTGAGGCGGCTGCTCAACAACGCGGGGCGCGCATCCGCACCAGGCACAGGCAACGAGTGCACCGACAGCTCCAGCAACTCGTCTTGCGGCGAAGCACTCATGGAGACACCTTCTTTCGCACGCTGGCGACGAGATAAAAAATCAGCAAGGCCAGCGCCATACCAAACCACTGAAACGCGTAACCTCGGTGCTTGGCAACCCGATCTTCGGGCGGATCCCAGCGTCGTACCAGTTTGTCTGCGGCGTCCTCCTGGTTTTGCAACAGCACCACCGGCTGCACCGCCTGACCCGTTTGGCTGGCGTAACGCGCCAGGTCAACGCGCAGCCACAACTGCGCCGACTCGGTCTGTTCAGACATCAGGAAGAATTTTTTGGTGGACGGCACCGACGCGATACCGTTGACGTTGACCAGGCCCGAGGGGACGTCGACCACAGGCAAGACACCTCGCCCCAGAGGCCAGCCGATCCAGCCGCGGTTGACCAGAATACGCATTTCGCTGCCTTCAATGTGCAAAGGCGTGATCACATGCACGCCGGGTAGACCATCCAACTGCCGGTTATCGACAAAAAATTGGCGCTGCGGCTCATAGAACCCGCGCACGGCAATAGGCGCATCGCGCAACTGCTGAGCGTCCACCCGCGCACCGCCCACCGGCACTGCGCCCAGCGCGTGTCGCGCTTGCATCGATGCCAATTGGGCTTCGAGGCGATCACCCTTGCCCGACTGCCATAGTCCCAGGTAGACGAACAGCAGCAAGCCCAGCAAGGTTGCAGCAGCGGGAATCCAACGAAAGTCAATGCGCACAGGGATGATGGGTGAAGGTGAAAAAACGCATAATGCGCTCAGGACATTTGCGCGAGGTATGTATGCTGACCAAAATTCTAATTCTGTTGACCTTGGCCCTGATTTTGCTCAGTCTATTCAGCGCCTTGGCGCTTCTCTACAAAAACGACGATCCATCCAAACGCCATCGCGTCGTTCAGGCTTTGACGGTGCGCATCAGTCTGTCAATTGGCCTGTTCATCACGCTGCTGGCCGGCATCTACTTTGGCGTGATTCCCGGACGATGACTCCCGTCTGGCACAAAAAAACCGCGCAACTGGCGCGGTTTTTTTGTGGTCGGCCGCTTAAAGGATGTAAACGAAAACGAACAAAATCAGCCAGACCACGTCGACAAAGTGCCAGTACCAGGCCACTGCCTCAAAGGCAAAGTGATTGTGCTCAGAGAAGTGGCCTTTCAGACCGCGGCCCAGCATCACCAGCAGCATGATGGTGCCCAAGGTCACGTGAAAACCGTGGAAACCTGTCAGGATGTAAAAGGTGGCGCCGTAAACACCAGCACCTAACGTCAAACCCATTTCAGAATAAGCATGCGCGTACTCGAACACCTGAAAGCCCATGAAGGTGGTACCGAGTAACACCGTCAGCAGCAGGCCGAAGTTCAGCTGGAACCGCTTGCCCTTGATCAGCCCCCAATGCGCCCAGGTCAACGTCGCCCCGGAGGTCAGCAGCAGCATGGTGTTGATGGCCGGAATGCCCCAGGCGTGCATCGGCGAAAAAGGGTCGCCCAGCGGACCGGCACTGGGCCAGGCACTGGTGAACTTGCCGTAGGGGCTGTACATCTCTTCAAAGCCACCCAACTCGGGCAGCGCAATGCGACGGATGTAGTACAAAGCACCAAAGAAGCAGGCAAAAAACATCACCTCGGAAAAGATGAACCAGACCATGCCGATCCGGTACGAGCGGTCTTCCCACTTGGTGTAAACGCCACGGATGTTCTCGCTGATGATCTGGCCGAACCAGCCAATCACCACGTACAGGATCAGCGCAGCGCCAGCGAGCATGCTCCACAAGCCAGCCGGTATGCCGTTGAGACGAAAAATGAAGCCCAGGGCCGTCAGAAAAATACCCACCGACAGGTAGGTGGAGTAATGGCTGGCATGGGGCACAAAGTAGTGCCCGCGAGCGACTGCGGTTGCGGCGTGTGTCATTGTTGTTTCCTCTTGTTTGGCTCAACTCTTGGCCTTGACGGCTTCAAAAAATGTGTACGAGAGTGTGACGGTACCCATGTCGGCGTCCAGCTTGGGGTTAACGACATAGACCACCGGCATAGTGCGTGTCTCATGCGGCGCAAAGGTCTGCTGGCTAAAGCAGAAGCACTCAAGCTTTTCAAAATACTGCGCCGCAACTGCTGGTGTGACGCTGGGAATGGCTTGCCCGACAAACACCTTGTCGCTGTGGTTGGTGATGGTGTAATTCATGCGCGAAATTTCGCCGGGATGCACCCGAAGCGTGAACGCTTCAGGCTTGAAACTCAGGCCATTGCCAGGCATCGTGTGGCTCAAAAACTCAACCTTGACAGTGCGCGAATAATCAATCTGGGTGTTTTTATCAACAACCGCAGCGACATCGTTGGTTTTGCCATTGAGGCCGGTAACCTCGCAAAACACGTTGTAGATCGGCACCATGGCAAAACCAAAGCCAACAAAAAACAACGCAACCAACCCAAGTTTGAGCGCCAGGCGGGTGTTGCTGCGCTGGCGCTCACCCAAGGTGTCGCGGCCTAGAACGGGCGATATTTCCATATGGAACCCAGAAAAATCGCCAGCACAATCGCGCCAAAGATGTAGCCCAGGCGCTTGTTGTCGCGCTTGCGCTTGTCCCATTCCTTGGCGTCAAAACCGTTCTTTTGCATGTCAGTCGAATCCATTGGACGTCACGGTGCTTATTTGATGACCGGCGGGGTTTCAAAGGTGTGGTACGGCGCGGGCGATGGCACTGTCCACTCCAGACCCTCGGCGCCTTCCCATGCCTTGGCTTCAGCCTTCTTGCCGCCGCGAACCGTTTGAATCACGTTGTAGATGAAGATCAAATGCGCAGCGCCCAGAATAAACGCGCCGATGCTTGAGAGCATGTTCCATTCGGCAAACATCATTGGATAGTCAGGAATACGCCGCGGCATACCAGCCAGGCCAACAAAGAACTGCGGAATGAAGGTCAGGTTAAAGCCAACGATCGTCACCCAGAAGTGCCACCGACCCAGAGTTTCATTGAGCATGTGCCCCGTCCACTTGGGCAACCAATAGTAGATGGCAGCCATTGCCCCCATCACCGCCGTAGGATAAAACGCGTAGTGAAAATGCGCCACCATGAAATAAGCATTGTGGTACTGCGCGTCAGCTGCAACATCAGACAGAGCCAAGCCGGTCACACCGCCCCAGCCAAACAGCACCAGTGAGCCCAAGGCAAACAACATCGGCGTCTCAAAGCTCATCGAGCCTTTCCAGATCGTCGCAATCCAGCAGAAGAACAGCACCGCCAGCGGGAATGAGATTGCCATGGTGATGTACATGAAGTAAATCTGACTGGCAAAAGACATGCCGCTGGTAAACATGTGGTGCGCCCAGACAACCAGGCCCAAGCCAGCAATCGCCCAGAAGGAGTACACCTGCGCCTTGTAGCCATAGATTGGCTTGCGGGCAAAAGCTGAGAACACGTGTGGCAGCGCACCGGCGATCGGCAGCAACAGCACATACACCTCTGGGTGACCCATGAACCAGAAAATATGCTGCCACAGCACCGGGTCGCCACCACCGGCGGCGTTGAAGAAGTGGGTGTCAAAGTGGCGATCCATCAGCACCATCGTCACACCGCCGGCAAACACCGGCATGATGGTGATGAGCAGCACAGCAGTCATCAGAAAACCGTGCGCAAACAGCGGCATTTTCATCAGCGTCATGCCAGGCGCACGCATGTTGAGAATCGTCACAATCACATTGATCGAACCCAGAATGGACGACACGCCGAGCATGTGAATCGCAAAAATGGCAAAGTCCATGCCCCAGCCGCTTTGAATCGACAGTGGCGCATACATTGTCCAACCGGTATCCGCAGCGCCTGGGCCCACCCCCATCAAACCCAAAAAGAACGGTAGTGTGAGCATGATGGCTGCTGGCGGCAAAATCCAGAAGCCCCAGTTGTTCAGGCGCGGCAAGGCCATGTCGGGGGCGCCGATCATCATCGGCAACATGTAGTTTGCCAAGCCTGTCGCAGCCGGCATGGCAAAACCGAACACCATGACCAACCCGTGCAGGGTGATCAACTGGTTGAACAGTTCAGGTTGCACAAACTGCAGGCCCGGCTGGAAGAGCTCCAGACGCACCGTCAAAATCATGGCGCCACCAACCAACAGCATGACGACACCGAAGATCAGGTACATGATGCCGATGTCTTTGTGATTGGTCGTTTCCAACCATCGCACAAAACCGCCTGAATAGTGCCCGCTGTGCGAGTCCGCCTGGGGGACGCCATGTGCCATATCGTGTGCCATTGCCAACTCCTTCTACTGAATACTTTGAATCTTGACGTGTTTTATTGGGCCACTTTGGCCACGACAGCTGCTTTGCTGGCGGGTGCAGCTTCGACGGCCGCGTTGGCCGCCGCCGGGGCTGGTTTCTTGCTGGCCAGCCAGGTGGCAAATTCCTCTTGGCTGACGACATTCACCACCACCGGCATAAAGCCGTGCTCTTTACCGCACAATTCTGAACACTGACCGCGGTAGGTGCCGGTCTTTTCAACGGTGGCCCAGAATTCACGCAAAAAACCAGGGACGGCGTCACGCTTGACACCAAACGCAGGCACCCACCAGCTGTGGATCACGTCGTTGGAGGTGGTGATGAACCGAACCTTCTTGTTCACTGGCAGCACCAGCGGGTTGTCCACTTCCAGCAGGTAGTGCTCACCCTTGGCGGCGCCGCTATCGATCTGGTCGCGCGGGGTGATCAGACGGCTGGAGTAGCTCACCCCCTCCGCCGGAAACTCGTACTGCCACATCCATTGGCTGCCTGTGACCTTGACCACCAGCTCGGCGTCGGTCTTGGTGTCTTCGTACAGCACCACGGCATGAAAAGCCGGAATACCGAAGACACCGTAGTCGATCACGAACAGCAACGCAAAGGGCGCCAACGCCCACAGCCACTGCTTGCGGTTGGTAGGGCCGGTAAAGGTCGCGGCCTTGTAGCCCGCGCCTTTGCGGTGCGTGCGAAAGGAATAGATCAGCATGCCGAAAACGACAAAAAACATGATCAAGATAACCACCATGACCAGGTTGTGCATGTGCAAGGTTTCACGGGCGATCGGCGTCACCGGCTCAGGAAAGTTGAACGCGTACCCCGCCTGAGCCGCCACCGACGCCAGCATCACCCAGAAACCGAGCGTAAATTTGTACAAATGAAGCATGTTTTTACTGTCCTCAACATATGGAAATGTCGATCCTTTGACATTTATCAAACAATTTTAGTCTAGGAATGGCTATCAATTCCCCAAAAATTGCAGGGGAAAACCCGATGCCTGGGCAATAAATGCCGGACGTATTGCGCGGCTCTTCAGGGCGTCCAGAAGATGCGCGCCGTCGGCCAAACCAGCAGCAGCACGATGATGCAGGGGGCCACCGTCCAGGCAATTTCAACCCACAACGCCGGGTGAAAGTTTCCCCGCCCCACCTTTTCTGACCGATGGTGCCGCCATGAGGCAATCAGTAACGCCGAAAAAGACATTACGAAAATAAACAGGCAAAGCACCATCAAGCCCCAACGCAAGTTGAACTCACTCATGCCCAGCCTCCTTGCCAAGCGAAAGCGCCGCTGCATCGGCGCCGCGTAAAGCCGTTCTGCCCTTGACCAGGGCCTGGCGCATATCGGCCAGACTGATCTCGCTGTGCGCTGCCACCGTCAGCCGCGGCGCGGGCTTGACGGCGTGGCCGTAAATGATCTCAAACGTCAATTGCAACGGCCCGCCCGACAGCGCATCGCGCAATTGCTGACGCCAGCGCCGTCCGCGCAGGGCGGGAAAGCGCGCCGGGTGCAGGTTGCGGCCAAGTTCACGCAGTTCTTGCAGCAGCCGCTCGGGTGTGGCAAAGCTCAGCGTGATGCGCTCCATGTCCATCACCGGGTCGGCAAAACCAGCTGAGACCAGCATGTCGCCCCAATCGTGCATGTCTGTGAATTCATGCGCTGGGGCTGGCCAGCCGCGTTCGCGGTACAGCGTGCGCAGCTCTGTGAGCGTGTCTGGCCCCAGACAGGAAAACATCAAAAATCCATCGACCGCCAAGCCTTGGTGCCACTGCTGAATCAGGCCCTGCGGGTCGGCGCTCATGTGCAGCGCCATGTTGGACCACAGCATCTGCACCGGACTGTCAATGCGCGACACCAGTCGGGGCTTGCCTTGCCGCCAGGTCTTGGGCTTCCACCAAGGTGAATGCAAGGCCTGGCGTACCTGTGCCGCGGCAGAAGCTGATGGCTCCAGCAAAATGCAGCTTGCTTGTGGATAGCGGTCAGCCAGCACGGCATGGCTTTGCCAGCCACCACGCCACGGCGCCCAATGCGCCCAGCTGGCGGGCTTGCTCTTGATCCAGTCCAGGCGCGCCTGCATGCGACGAGCCACCTCTTCGTGCAGCCAGGGTGACGCGCTCGCGGGCAGCTGCTGCCAGTGCGCAGCGGCGAGCGGGTCAACAGTCGGCGGGGTGGCTTGTTGCGGCATAGGAAAATCAGCTGAAGTGGAAGAGTATATTGATTGCATGTTCACAGTATGGCGATCAGGGTTGCCACACCGGCTTTTGACGACGGCACCGTTGCCGAGCCAGTGTCACGTCTGCCACGCCTGGCCCGCTGCGCCAGTATGCGAGGCCTGCGTCAACCGGTTTGCCCAACCCATCAACCGTTGCCTGACCTGCGCAGCGCCGCTGCCGATGGCAGGGCAGCGCTGTGGTGCCTGCCTGAAAGACCCGCCGCCACTGGACCAGTGCCTGGCGGCCGTGGCCTACGCCTACCCTTGGTCAGCGCTGATCCAGTCGTACAAGTTCCACGCCCAGACGGGTCTGGTGCGCAGTTTCGCGCTGTTGCTGCGCGCCACACCGTGGGTTGAAGATGCGCTGGAGGCGGCGGACCTGCTGCTGCCGATGCCGCTGTCAGCAAATCGCCTCAAAGAGCGTGGCTACAACCAGGCGCTGTTGTTGGCACAGCACCTGGCACCCGGTAAAAGCCGTGCCGACGTGCTGCTGAAGATCGTCGACACGCCAGCGCAGCACACGCTCAAGCGCGCCCAGCGGCTGGTGGCGCTGAACCACGCCTTTGCGGTTGAGCCGCTTCGCGCTGGCGAACTGGCGGGCAAATCGGTGGTGTTGGTGGACGATGTCATGACCACCGGGGCGTCGCTGTTCAGTGCGGCGCGGGTGCTCAAAAGCGCAGGCGCACGCCGGGTCACCGGCCTGGTTTTTGCCAGAACCGAATAGCCAGTGCCGGTTTGCACGGCGACAATCGGCGCATGTTTCATATCGTTCTGGTCGCGCCCGAAATCCCCCCCAACACCGGCAACGTGATCCGCCTGGCGGCCAACACCGGCTGCACGCTGCATCTGGTCGAGCCACTCGGGTTTTCGATGGATGACAAGCACATGCGCCGCGCCGGGCTGGATTACCACGCGTACGCCACGGTCAAGCGCCACGCCGATTGGGCGGCGTTTCTGGCGACAGAAAATCCCGCGCCAAACCAGTTGTTCGCACTGACCACCAAGGCCACCCGCAGCGTCTTCGCCAGCCACTTTCAGCCGGGTGACTACCTGGTGTTTGGCTCGGAGACCCAAGGCCTGAGTGACGCGGTGCGTCAGTCGTTCGCGCCCTCGGCCACCATCAAATTGCCCATGGTTGCCGGGCAACGCAGCCTGAACCTGTCCAACGCGGTCGCGGTCACTGTCTTTGAAGCCTGGCGACAAAACGGCTTTGGTTTATCAACAAAATAAGCCTCTAGCCCTTATGGAATAAGCGCAAGCAGCTATTTATTTGATATCATTTACGGCGCCAGTTTCTTCGGCCAACCACTGCAACACCGGCACCGTGCCGGGCAGAATAGGCGCGACGCTGACGGGCAACCGCTGCCAGGAGAAGCTTTGCGCCTCGCGCATTTGCAATTCGCCTGTCCAGTCGAACACCTTGCAAAAATGCAGCCGCACCAGCGCGTGCGGATAGTCCACCAACGCATCGCGCCAGCGCTGAATATGGCCGATGCGGATACCGATTTCTTCGTGCAGTTCCCGCGCGAGCGCTTGCGCCACCGTTTCACCTGGCTCCAACTTGCCGCCGGGAAACTCCCAATACCCCGCGTAGACCTTGTCCGCAGGGCGCGAGGTGAGCAAAAAATCGCCGTTGGGTTGCACCAGCACACCGACCGCAACGTCGACCTCCGGCCGGTCGGCACCGCCGACGCGCACCTGATCAGCGTCGGCAACCAGGGGCTGCTGCCCCACTGTCATCACGCATGCTGCCCGGCAAAGTCGCGGGCGAATTGGTAGGCGACGCGGCCACTGCGCGCGCCACGCTCGAGCGCCCACACCAGCGCCTGCGGCCGCGCCGCTTCGATCCCGGAGGCGCTGACGCCGAAAGAAGAGAGCCATTGCGCCACGATGGCCAGGTACTCGTCCTGGTTGAACGAGTAAAAACTGACCCACAAGCCAAAGCGTTCGGAAAGCGAAATTTTCTCTTCAACCACCTCGCCGGGGTGCACCTCGCCGTCGTCGCTGTGGCTGTAGCTCAGGTTGTCTTTCATGTGTTCGGGCAGCAGGTGACGGCGGTTGCTGGTGGCGTAGATCAGCACATTGGGCGTGGTCGCAGCCACCGAACCGTCCAGAATCGACTTGAGGGCCTTGTAGCCGGGTTCGCCGTCTTCAAAGCTCAAGTCGTCACAAAAGACGATGAATTTTTCAGGCCGTGCAGACACCAGATCGACGATGTCTGGCAAATCGGTCAGATCGGCCTTGTCGACCTCGATCAGGCGCAGGCCGAGCGGGGCGTATTCATTCAAACAGGCGCGTATCAGCGACGACTTGCCGGTGCCACGGGCGCCGGTGAGCAGCACGTTGTTGGCCAGTTGGCCGCGCACAAACTGCAGCGTGTTGCGCTGGATCTTTTCCTTTTGCTGGTCGATTTCTTTCAGGTCGCCCAACTTCATGGCGCCAATGTGGCGCACCGGCTCCAGGCTGCTGCGGCCAGCGCTGCGTTTGCGATAGCGGTAGGCGTTCGACGCCGACCAGTCAGGCTGCGCCAGCGGTTGCGGCAACACCGTCTCAATGCGGGCAATCAATTGCTCGGCACGCGCCAGCAGTTGTTCAAACGCGGCGTTCATGATCGGTAGTCGGCGTTGATGGAAACGTAGTCGTGGCTCAGGTCACAGGTCCAGACCGTATCAAGCGCGGTACCGCGCCCAAGCAGCACACGCACGGTGATGTCGCTTTGTTTCATGACGCGTTGGCCGTCTTCCTCGCGGTACGCCGGGTTGCGCCCGCCCTGGGTGACCACGTGCACGTCGTCCAGGTACAGGTCAATGGCGGTTTGGTCCAGATCGGTGATGCCGGCGTAGCCCACCGCCGCCAGGATGCGGCCCAGATTGGGGTCGCTGGCAAAAAATGCGGTCTTGACCAAGGGTGAATGCGCAATGGCGTACGCCACCTGCCGGCACTCGGCCTGCGTGCGTCCACCTTCCACCTGAATCGAAATGAATTTGGTAGCACCTTCCCCGTCACGCACAATGGCTTGCGCCAGTTTTTTGGCTACATCCAGCATGGCGGCCTTGAGCGCCTGACCCGCGGCACTGTCCAGCGCCGTGATGACGGCGTGGCTGGCCTTGTGGGTGGCCATGACGACAAAAGAATCGTTGGTGGAGGTGTCGCCATCGACAGTGACGCGGTTGAACGAGCCTTCGGCCAATTCCAGCGCCAGTTGTTTCATCAGGCCCGGCGCCACGCACGCGTCGGTCGCCATGAAGCCGAGCATGGTCGCCATGTTGGGGCGGATCATGCCCGCGCCCTTGCTGATGCCGGTGACGCGCACGGCCGCACCGTCGATGACGACCTGCGCGCTGAACGCCTTGGGCACGGTGTCGGTGGTCATGATGGCCTGCGCCGCGCGCAGCCAGTTGTCTGGCTTGGCGTCGGCGAGAGCGGCGTCCAGGCCCGCTTCAATGCGCTCGACCGGCAGCGTTTCCATGATCACCCCGGTGGAAAACGGCAGCACCTGCTGCGCGGTGATCGCCAGTCTGCTAGCCAGCGCCTGGCAGCTTTGCAACGCGCGCGCCAGCCCGTCGGCACCGGTACCGGCATTGGCGTTGCCGGTGTTGATGACCATGGCACGAATGCCCTGTGGCCCAGCCAGATGTGCCCGGCAGACCTGCACGGGCGCGGCACAAAAGCGGTTCTGCGTGAACACGCCCGCCACCGACGTGCCTTCGTCCATCAGGACCACGGTCAAATCCTTGCGGTCGGCCTTGCGAATGCCCGCTTCGGTGACACCTAGGCGCACGCCAGCGATGGGCAACAGGTCAGCGGCCTGAGGTGGGACAAGATGAACTGCCATTTTTGATTACTCCGAAAACCGCGCTTCAAGCCAGCTTGCCATGGCAGTGCTTGTACTTCTTGCCGCTGCCGCAAGGACAGGGTTCGTTGCGACCGACGCGGGGGATTTCGGGTTTGACCGTCGATTCGTCCACAGCAGTTTGCACCTCGCCGGTTTCGGTCGGGGCGCTGTAGGTGACGTTGCTGACACGCTCGGCGCGGCTTTCCATTTCGGCAGCGGCCTGTTCGACTTCTTCGTTGGACTGGATGCGCACCGTCATCAAAATCTTGGTGACTTCGTTTTTGACCGCGTCGAGCATCTGGCCAAACAGCTCGAACGCTTCACGCTTGTATTCCTGCTTGGGTTGCTTTTGCGCGTAGCCGCGCAGGTGGATACCCTGGCGCAAATAATCCAGCGCGCTCAAATGGTCGCGCCAGTTGGAGTCGATGCTTTGCAGCAGCACCATGCGCTCAAACTGGGTGAAGTTCTCTGCACCCACCAGATCGACCTTGGCGTTGAACACCTCGTTGGCCTTGGCCCGAACCGTTTCCAGCAAATCGTGGTCGGTGATGGCGCTGGCGGCGTTGACTTGCTGCTGCAGGTCCAGACTGAATTGCCACTCGTCGGTGAGCACTTTTTCCAGCGCGGGCAGATTCCACTGTTCTTCAACCGATTCAGTCGGCACAAACTGGCGCACGATGTCCTCGAAGCAGCCCTCGCGCAGGCCCTGTACCTGCGCCGACAGATCCGTGGCGTCGAGAATCTCGTTGCGCTGCTGGTAAATCACCTTGCGCTGGTCGTTGGCGACGTCGTCGTATTCGAGCAACTGCTTGCGCATGTCAAAGTTGCGTGCTTCGACCTTGCGCTGGGCGCTCTCGATACTGCGCGTGACCATGCCCGCCTCGATGGCCTCGCCTTCGGGCATCTTGAGCTTGTCCATGATGGCGCGCACGCGGTCACCCGCAAAAATGCGCATCAGCGAATCATCCAGACTCAGGTAAAACCGCGACGAACCGGGGTCGCCCTGACGACCCGAGCGGCCGCGCAACTGGTTGTCGATACGGCGTGACTCATGACGCTCGGTGGCGATGATGCGCAAGCCACCCAGGCTGGTCACCTTCTCGTGGTCTTGCGCCCACTGGGCGCGCAAGGCGTCAATCTGCTGTTGCTTTTGCTCGGAACTGAGCGCTTCGTCGGCTTCAACGGCTTCCACCAACTTGCCAATATTGCCGCCCAGCACAATGTCGGTACCCCGACCGGCCATGTTGGTCGCGATGGTGATCATCTTGGGGCGACCGGCCTGCGCCACGATGTCGGCCTCACGGGCGTGCTGTTTGGCGTTGAGCACCTGGTGCGGCAGCTTCTCTTTGGTCAGCAGTTCCGCAATGATTTCCGAGTTTTCAATTGACGTGGTTCCCACCAGTACGGGTTGGCCGCGTTCATAGCATTCGCGGATGTCCTTGATCGCCGCGTCGTATTTCTCCTTGGTGGTCTTGTAAACCCGGTCGAGCTGGTCGTCACGGCGACTGGGTTTGTTCGGCGGCATGACCACAGTTTCGAGGCCATAGATTTCCTGAAACTCGTAAGCCTCGGTATCGGCCGTGCCGGTCATGCCCGCCAGCTTGGCATAGAGCCTGAAGTAGTTCTGGAACGTGATCGACGCCATGGTCTGGTTTTCCGGCTGGATCACCACGCCTTCCTTGGCTTCGACCGCTTGGTGCAGCCCTTCGCTCCAGCGCCGCCCCGTCATCAGTCGCCCGGTGAATTCGTCAACAATGACCACTTCACCCGCCTGCACGACGTAATGCTGGTCGCGGTGGTACAGGTGCTGCGCCCGCAGCGCCGCGTAAAGGTGGTGCATCAGCGTGATGTTGGCGGGATCGTACAGGCTGGCACCCTCGGGCAGCAGGCCCAGTTCCGACAGGATGCGCTCGGCGTTCTCGTGGCCGCGCTCGGTCAGGAAAATCTGGTGACTCTTTTCGTCGATGGTGAAGTCACCCACCTTGGTGATGCCTTCGCCAGTGTGCGGGTCGGCTTCGCCCTCCTGCTTTTCAAGCTGTGGAACAACGCGTTTAATGGCATGGTAAAGGTCGGTCTGGTCTTCAGCCTGGCCGCTGATGATCAGCGGCGTGCGCGCCTCGTCAATCAGGATCGAGTCCACTTCGTCAACGATGGCGTAATTGAGGCCACGCTGCACCCGGTCGGTGGCCTGGTAGACCATGTTGTCACGCAGGTAGTCAAACCCGTATTCGTTGTTGGTGCCGTAGGTGATGTCGGCAAGGTACGCAGCCTGCTTTTCCTCACGCGACATATTGGGCAGGTTGATGCCCACGCTCAAGCCCAAATAGTTGTAGAGCTTGCCCATCCACTGCGCATCACGGCTAGCCAGGTAGTCATTGACGGTGACCACGTGCACGCCTTTGCCCGACAACGCATTCAGATACACCGCCAGCGTCGCCGTCAGGGTCTTGCCCTCGCCCGTGCCCATTTCGGAAATCTTGCCATGGTGCAGCGACATGCCGCCGAGCAGTTGCACATCAAAGTGGCGCATCTTCATGACGCGCTTGGAGCCCTCGCGCACCACGGCAAAAGCCTCGGGCAACAAATCGTCAAGTGCCTCACCCTGGCTGATGCGCTGTTTGAAAGCGTCGGTTTTGGCACGTAAATCGTCTTCAGACAATTTTTCGAACCCCGCCTCCAGGGTGTTGATCTTGCTGACGGTATGCCGGTATTTCTTGAGCAAACGGTCGTTGCGGCTGCCGAAAATTTTGGTGAGGAAGTTGGTGGCCATGAATACGGCGCGCAACACAAGCCCTTGTCGGCTCGCACGCAACGCGGTCCTTATTGATAATCTAACTGAAATGGGGGCATGCGGCGCCTGGACAAGCCCTCGCCAGTCAAGCCACACCGCACACCGCACACCGGAGTAGCCGGATTTTACCTTTGCGCTGCCTTTGGTTTGAACGCTTGCCCGCCCCTCGCGGCGACTTTCATCACAGAAACATTGTGGCCAGCATCCAGGAACTTCTGCGGGTCTTGCGGCAGCCCGGCAACCCAAACCTCAAAATGCAGGTGTGCGCCGGTACTGCGGCCGGTCGTGCCCACTTCTGCAATTTTCTGCCCGCGTTTGACCAAATCCCCTTTTTTTACCCAAACCCGTGACGAATGTGCGTAACGCGTGATGAGGTCGTTGCCATGGTCAATTTCGATCATGTTGCCGTATTCGGAATGAAACCGTTGTTCAACCACAATGCCGCCGGCCGCAGCATAAATGGGTGTACCAACCAGCGCTGGAAAATCGAGACCAGTGTGCAGCGCCGTCGCGCCGGTGATCGGGTCGGTACGCCAACCAAAAGGCGATCCAATATCGCTTTCAAGGACTGGCTTTTGCGTCGGCAGCAGAATGCGCTTCATCTTCAGGTCAAACAACTCGCTTTCAAGACCGGTGAGCGCCTGTGTGCGCTGCACTGTCAATTGTTCCAAGCCGGCCATGACTTGTTCGACCTCGTTCAGGGACAATGGGCGCGGAGCAACCAGCGCACCACCAGCACCGGAGGGTTGACGGGCCATCGCAGAAGGTGCGCCAGCCAAACCGGAAACACGCTCACCCAAAGACTCCAACTGTGTCAACTTGGCCTGCAATTCCCCCAAACGCCGCGCCATCAAATCGAGGTTTTCACGCAAAAAACGATCGCGCTGCGCCACATTTTCTTTGGTGAGGATTTGAAACAGTGAGCCGATAATGGGCCAACCTTCTCGCGCGCCCTTGAGCACAACCCAGTGATAAACACCCACCGACAGCAGCATCACCACCAAGGAACAAGCCACCATGGCGGCGACCAGTTGCCCACCGGACAAATGAATGGTGCGCGACTTGGCCAGCCACGCGTCAGTGATGATCAACTGCATCTGCTCTTGTCTCCAAACGCATGAATTCGCGAAAAGCCTTCACTCTGCTGCAAGCCAGTCAGGCCAATGCGTCACTGGCGCGCTTGATGGCGCTGCAGCAAGCCTCGCAAGCGCGGCTCAAAGCGATCGAACATCTGATCCCGCCAGCGCTGCGGCCAAACGTACTGTCGGGGCCACTGGAGGACGACGTCTGGTGCCTGCTGCTGCGCAACAACACCACGTGCGCCAAACTGCGGCAACTGCTGCCCGATTTTGAAGCCTGCCTGCGCCGCAATGACCTTGCGGTCAAAGTGATCCGGCTCAAGGTGAGCCGACAACCATAACTGGTGCCGATTGTCGGAATCGAACTGACGACCTACCGCTTACAAGGCGGTTGCTCTACCAACTGAGCTAAATCGGCACGGGCGAGATTTTACTTGATCCGCGTGAGCGTTGGCCGCTTGGCGGCAGGTGATGGTTGTGCTACGGGTTGCGGATCGGGTCGGCTGACTTTCGGGAAAGCCATGCCCTGTCCGTTTTCGCGGGCAAAGACCGCGATCACCTGGTCTACCGGCAGCATGATCTCGCGCGCCACACCGGCAAACCGGGCCTTGAACGAAATGTAGTCGTTGCCCAAGTGCAAGCCAGTGGTTGCGGTCATGCCAATATTTAGTACGATTTCGCCGTCCTTGACGTATTCCATGGGCACCTGCACCGAGGCGTCCACCGCCGCCGTAATGTGTGGCGTGTAGCCATTGTCAGAGCACCACTCGTGGATCGCCCTGATCAGATAAGGGCGGGTCGACGTGCCTGCGGATTCCTGCGCTGCGCTCATCCCGGCACCCTGCTATTTGCGCATAACCTTCTCGGACGGCGTCAATGCTTCAATGTACGCTGGCCGCGAAAAGATGCGCTCGGCGTATTTGAGCAAGGGCGCCGCGTTTTTGCTGAGTTCGATACCGTAATAGTCCAGACGCCACAACAGCGGTGCGATCGCCACGTCGAGCATCGAAAAACCGTCGCCCAACATGAACTTGTTTTTCAGGAATACCGGCGCCAACTGCGTTAACCGATCACGAATATGGGCGCGCGCCTTGTCCAGGGCCTTCTCCTGGTTGGCTTTGGCATTGCGTGATTCCAACGTCGAGACGTGGACAAACAATTCTTTTTCAAAATTAAGCAGAAACAGGCGAACCCGCGCCCGGTCTACCGGGTCACCGGGCATCAACTGCGGATGCGGAAAACGCTCGTCGATGTACTCGTTGATGATGTTCGATTCGTACAAAATGAGATCACGTTCCACCAAAATAGGCACCTGACCATAAGGATTCATCACACTGATGTCTTCGGGCTTGTTGTACAGGTCAACGTCGCGGATTTCAAAATCCATGCCTTTTTCAAACAAGACAAAACGGCAGCGATGAGAAAAAGGACAGGTTGTTCCTGAATAAAGCACCATCATGGCGGGATCTCCTAAAAAAATAAAAGAGCGGGGTGCGTATCGCGGCCCCACTCTCAACGTTCAGCGCACCCCGGAGCGTGCCCTGAACCAGACGTTTTACATTATTTGATGTCTTTCCAGTAAGCCTTGTTGAGCTTCCAGGTCAGAAACGACAAACCGGCCAAAAACACCAGTACCCAGACGCCGACACGCTTGCGCGAGGTTTGTACCGGCTCGGCCATCCACTGCAGGTAGTTGACCAGATCACCGACCGCATTGTCGTACTGCGCGGGCGTCATGGTGCCGGGGGTCAATTGCTCAAAGCCTTTGAACTCCTGCATCTTCTGACCATGGAGGTCCACTTCCGCGAACACAGCGCGCCGGTCACCTTGCAATTCCCAAAGCACATGGGGCATCGCGACATTCGGAAACACCAGGTTGTTCCAACCCGTCTGCTTGGTGTCATCGCGGTAGAACGTGCGCATGTAGGTGTAGAGGTAATCAGCCCCGGTGCCGTTGGCACCGGCACGCGAGCGTGCGATCACGGTCAAATCAGGCGGCGTATTGCCAAACCAGGCCTTGGCCTGCTTCGGATCGATCGACGCCTTCATGGTGTCGCCGATTTTGGCGTCGGTCAGCAGCAAGTTGCTTTTGATCTGCTCCTGCGTCAAGCCCAGGTCAGTCAGGCGCGTGTAGCGCATGTAAGCCGCAGAATGACAGTTCAAACAATAATTGACAAACAGCTTGGCACCGTTTTGCAACGCGCCCATGTCATTGATGCGATTGGGCGCCTTATCCCAGGCAGGGCCGCCAGTGTTGGCCTGCGCCGTCGACCCGAACGCACACACCAGCATCAAGCCAGAAAGAAATTTTTTGGTCAAACCCATGGTTGTCATGAATAGTCTCCGAATCAGTGGGCCGTGAAGTTGACGCGGTCAGGCACGGACTTGAAGGGGCCGACGCGACTCCACCAAGGCATCAGCAGGAAGAAGGCGAAGTAAAACAGCGTCCCGATCTGCGCTACCCGACTAAAAAGCGGCGATGGTGGCAAAGTGCCGAGGTACCCCAAAATCGCAAAGTCGATCACAAAAACGGCGTACAGGTATTTGTGCCAGCTCGGCCGATAGCGAATCGACTTGACCGCACTGTTGTCCAGCCAGGGCAGGAAGAACAGGATCACTACGCCGCCGCCCATGGCGACCACACCCCAGAACTTGGCGTCGATCGACAGCATCATGGCCAGTACCACGACCGCGCCAGCGGCGATGATGGCCTTGAAAATCGTAGGCATCTTGCCTTTGAGCACAGCCAGGCCAGCGCCTAGCACCACACAGGCCATCAACACGTACATCAGCTCGGTGGTTACCGCTCGCAACAGTGAATAAAACGGGGTGAAGTACCACACCGGCGCAATGTGCAAGGGCGTCTGGAACGGATCAGCTGGAATGAAGTTGTTGTACTCCAGGAAGTAGCCACCCATCTCTGGCGCAAAAAACACGATCGCGGTGAACACGATCAGGAAGACGCTGACGGCAAAAATATCGTGCACCGAGTAGTACGGATGAAACGGAATGCCGTCCAGTGGAATCCCGTTGGCATCTTTGGTTGCCTTGATTTCAACACCGTCGGGGTTGTTGGAGCCCACTTCGTGCAAGGCGATGATGTGCGCCACTACCAAGCCCAGCAAAACCAGCGGCACAGCGATCACGTGGAAGCTGAAAAAGCGGTTCAAGGTGGCATCACCGACGACAAAATCACCCCGGATCAGCAAGGCCAGGTCCGGCCCGACAAACGGAATCGCCGAGAACAGGTTAACGATCACCTGCGCACCCCAATAGCTCATCTGGCCCCAGGGCAACAGGTAGCCCATGAAGGCCTCCGCCATCAGCGCCAAGAAGATACCGCAACCGAACAGCCAGACCAGTTCACGCGGCTTGCGGTAACTGCCGTACATCAGGCCACGGAACATGTGCAGGTAAACCACGACAAAAAACGCCGAGGCACCGGTGGAGTGCATATAGCGGATCATCCAGCCCCAAGGCACGTCGCGCATGATGTATTCGACCGAACCAAACGCCAGCGCAGCGTCGGGCTTGTAGTGCATCACCAGAAAAATGCCGGTAACAATCTGGATAACCAGCACCAGCAGCGACAACACGCCAAAAACGTACCAGATATTGAAGTTTTTGGGCGCGTAGTACTCGCTCATGTGCGCCTTGAACAGCACCGACAACGGGAACCGGTTGTCGATCCAGTTCAGTGTCTTGGCACCCGCCGAGGCATTGGGGGAGATTTCGTGGAATTCGGCCATGTTGAGTGTCCTTAGGCTTGCTTGTCGTCACCAATAAGCAACTTGGTGTCAGAGAGGTACATGTGCGGAGGCACTTCCAGATTGTCGGGCGCAGGCATGTTCTTGAAAACGCGTCCTGCCAGGTCAAACATGGAACCGTGGCAAGGGCACAGGAAACCGCCCTCCCAATCGTCGGGCAGCGACGGCTGAGCACCTTTCTGGAATTTATCCGACGGCGAACACCCCAGATGCGTGCAAATGCCAACCGTGACCAGGTACTCCGGCTTGATCGAACGGGTTGCGTTGCGCGCGTAGGCCGGCGCCTGCTCTTCGGGCTTGCGCGTTGAACTGGGATCGACCAGCTTCGGGTCGATCTTGGGCAAGGCAGCCAGCTGCTCCGGCGTGCGGCGCACGATCCAGACCGGTTTGCCGCGCCATTCCACCGTCATCTTTTCACCGGGTTTCAGGGCGGAAATATCAGCCTCGACCGCGGCACCGGCCGCTTTGGCTTTCTCAGACGGCTGAAAAGAGCTGACAAACGGCACCACCGCTGCCACACCACCCACCGCACCAGCACAACCTGATGCAATCAACCACGTCCGCTTGCTGGAATCAACCGATCCACTGTCGGCAAGAGCTTCACTCATGGGAATCCTCAAAGAAAAAAACCAAGGACAGGTAACAACCTTCAATTCTAACCGAGCGACCTTTGCGCGAAGCTGACCAAGCCACCATGGTCAACGCTACCGCGGGGTATTTACCGGCGGCTTGTGTCGACCCGCAGAAAGCTGCCGCGCCATGACAATCGCCTCGATCAGACTGGACGCGTCCGCGCGTCCCGTGCCGGCAATGTCAAACGCCGTGCCGTGGTCGGGGCTGGTACGCACCAGCGGCAGGCCGAGCGTCACATTGACACCTTTTTCCACCCCCATGTATTTCACTGGAATCAGACCCTGGTCGTGGTACATCGCCAGCACCACGTCAAATTCACCGGGTTGACCCGCTCTGGCGCGGGCGCGCATGAACACCGTGTCAGGCGGCTGCGGATCACTCACCTGCAGCCCCTGCAACCGGGCCGCCGCCACCGCGGGCACGATGACGTCCAGCTCTTCCCGACCAAACAAGCCGCCCTCACCGGCGTGTGGATTGACACCGGCCACCCCGATGCGCGGCGCGCGCCCCAATACCGCCTGCAATGAATGGTGGGTAATCAGCAAGGTCTGCAGCACATTGTCAAACGTCACTGCTGCCAACGCCTCGCGCAGCGCGACATGGATACTGACCAGCACGACGCGCAGTTCGTCGTTGGCCAGCATCATGCGCACCGGGCATTGATCCACAGACAGCCCCGCGTGTGCCGCCGCCAGCGACTGCAATAACTCGGTATGCCCGGGAAAAGAGTCAAAAGGCGCACCAGCCAGCGCCAGCGCGGCCTTGTTCAGCGGTGCCGTCACCAGCGCCGCCACCTCACCGCGCAGTGCAGCATTGGCGGCCCAGACGATACAGTCGCCGGCCACTTGACCTGCCTGCGCGCTCACCTGTCCAAAGGGTACCGGCACAGCCCCTGTTGCCAAAGCCGAACTGGCAATGGGCAACAGCGCAATGCAACGCGGCGGACACTGCAGCGCCTCCTGCGCATGGGAAATGACCGCTATCGGCAGCGCGATCCCGTCAGCGGCCACGACCCGCGCCGCGCGGCGCAGCGTTGCCAGGTCACCCACCACAAAGCAGCCCTGTGTTTGCTGCGGCGCGTCGCGAAAGGCCTTGACGATGATTTCCGGGCCAATGCCAGCGGCGTCCCCTTGGGTGATGACGATGGGCGACGGCGGTTGTTCGATAGTCATGAAAGTTCAGGCCGAGTTATCAATGTCGATAAATTCGTGCTGCAGCCCAAACCGCTGCGCCAAATGGGCCGCGACTGCGGGCGCGCCGTAGCGCTCGGTGGCGTGATGGCCGCAGGCCAGGTAAGCCACACCACATTCACACGCCAGATGCGCCTGAGGCTCGGATAATTCGCCGGTGATGAACGCATCTGCCCCAGCGGCAATGGCCGCCTCAAAGTAGTTTTGCGCACCACCACTGCACCATGCTACTTTTTTTATACCTGCTTGCGCTTGATTTATAAGGGCTACAGGCCGATTCAGTACATCACTTACGTGGTCTGCCAGGGCCTGTGCGCCGGGCCAGGCCTGACCATTGGCGGCAACGCCGAGCCATCCCAGGTCTTGTTCGCCAAAGCGGGATTGGCCAACCAGGCCGAGCTTGAGGCCCAGCTGGGCGTTGTTACCTAACTCTGGATGCGCGTCCAGCGGCAGGTGGTAAGCCAGCAGATTGATATCGTGCGCCAGCAGCAACGCCAGCCGCTGTTTCATCCAGCCGGTGACGCAGCCGCTTTGGCCACGCCAGAACAGACCGTGGTGGACAAAAATGGTGTCGGCACCCGCCGCAATGGCCGCTTCAATAAGTGCCCGACTGGCGGTAACCCCTGAGACGATTTTGTGCACCTGGTCGACACCTTCCACCTGCAGCCCGTTGGGGCCATAGTCGCGAAAACGTTCCGGCTGCAGCAAAGCGTCTGCCGCGGCGACCAGATCACGCCGATCCATCATGCAAGCCTGGGAAAAATCATCATGCACGAATGATAAGCGCCACGCTCAGGGCTGACCAATGTCGACAGGTGCGTCTTCCAGCTGCGCATCGCAATCGCAGCCGTCACCGGCCGCAACCCAGCGTCCAGCCAACCGACCCAACAACCAGGCCAGCGCTGGCACCGCAAAATGCAGCGCAGCAGGCAAGCGCGCGCGCAAGACCGCCCCCGGAGCGGTCATGGCACCACACCGGTACAACGCCCCATCGTCCTGCCAGCGTAGCGCGTCGCACGCACCGGTGCGCCGCCCACTGAGCAACACACCCAGCGGACAAGGTGCCAGCAAGCAGCACACGCCACAACCATTGCACGGCGCGCCCAGGTCCGGCTTGAGCGGCGCCTGCGCAAAAATGGGGATTGTTGGCATCGCGTGCATTGAAAAAATCTGCTGTGCCTACAATTTAGCGCAACGCGCAGCGCGGCTGCTTTTGACGCGGCAAAGACCTCGCCATCGCATTCTTTTTCAACTTGAATCCCTTTTTGCGGGCTTTGCCCTTTTGATCATGAAACGTTTTTGGTTGTTGTTTTCGCAATCTGTCACCGTGCTGCTGGCGGCCTATTTTGTCGTGGGTACGCTCAAGCCCGGCTGGTTGCCGCAGCGCGGCGCGGGTGGTGCGGTGGCCGTGCTTGAGGCGCCGGCAACAAACGCCTTGGTCGCACCTGCTGGCAGCTTCCGTCTGGCGGCGCAGAAATCCTCGGCGGCGGTGGTCAGCATCAACACCAGCAAAAATGCCCGCCGCAGCCCGCAGCAGATGGACCCTTGGTTTAAGTTCTTTTTTGGTGAGCAACCCCGCGAGCCACAAGTGGGGCTGGGCAGCGGCGTCATCGTCAGCGCGGATGGCTATATTCTGACCAACAACCATGTGGTCGAGGGCGCCGATGAAATTGAGGTGGTTCTAAATGACAGCCGGCGCACGGCGGCCAAGGTCATCGGTACCGACCCCGATTCTGACCTGGCGGTGCTGAAAATCAGCCTCGACCGCCTGCCAGTGATCGTCTTGGGTAATTCCAGTTCGTTGCAAGTGGGTGACCAGGTGCTGGCCATCGGCAACCCGTTTGGCGTCGGCCAAACCGTCACCAGCGGCATTGTCAGTGCGCTCGGGCGCAACCAGCTGGGTATCAACACGTTTGAGAACTTCATCCAGACCGACGCTGCCATCAACCCGGGTAATTCGGGTGGCGCGTTGGTTGACATCAACGGCAACCTGCTGGGCATCAACACCGCCATCTATTCGCGTTCGGGTGGCAGCATGGGCATCGGCTTTGCCATTCCGGTATCAACGGCCAAAATGGTGTTGGAGGGTATCGTCTCAGACGGCCAGGTCACGCGTGGCTGGATCGGCGTCGAGCCCAATGAACTCACGCCAGAGCTGGCGCAGACCTTTGGCGTGGCTGCCGATCAGGGCGTCATCATCACCGGCGTGCTGCAAGACGGACCGGCGGCCAAAGGTGGCATGAAGCCAGGGGACGTGGTAACCGGGGTTGCAGGCCAGGCGGTACACAACGTCTCTGAGTTGCTCTCCAGCGTGGCTGCACTCAAACCCGGGGTAAACGCTGCTTTTGAGGTGCAACGCCCGCAAGGGGCGGCTACCTTGCAAGTCGCCCCGGGCGTTCGCCCGCGGCCGCGTCAAACTGTCGAATAACGCTCAAGACGACGATGCCGCGGCGCTGTCGTCTTCGGGCGCTTTGGTGTGCCTGATAAACAGTTGCGCCGCCCAGATGCCAACTTCGTACAGCAAACACATCGGAATTGCCAGCGACAACTGCGAAACCACATCTGGCGGTGTCACGATGGCGGCAATGATGAACGCCAGCACAACGAAATAGCCGCGGAATTCTTTCAGTTTTTCGATGCTGAAAATGCCCATGCGCGCCAGCACCACCACCACCACCGGTACCTCAAACGCCATGCCAAAAGCCAAAAACATATTGAGCACAAAGCCCAGATAAGCCTCAATATCAGGCGATGCGGTGATGCTGGTCGGGGCAAAGCTCTGGATGAACGCAAACACCCGACCAAAGACAAAAAAGTAGCAAAACGCCACGCCGACAAAAAACAGCAGCGTGCTCGACACCACCAGCGGCAGCACCAGTTTTTTCTCGTGCGTGTACAAGCCCGGCGCCACAAACGCCCACAACTGGTAGAGCACCACCGGCAGGGCCAGCATGAAGGCGGCCATCAGCAACACCTTCAGCGGTACCATGAACGGCGAGATCACCGAAGTGGCAATCATCGTCGCCCCTTTGGGCAAATGCGCCACCAGGGGTGCGGCCATCAGGTCGTACAACGCGCCGGGCCCCGGATAAATACCCAACACCACGGCCATGACCACCACCGCCATTGCGGCCTTGACCAGGCGGTCACGCAATTCGATCAGGTGCTGGACAAACGGCTGCTCGGTACCGGCCAGTTCGTCGTCTTTTTTTGGGGAATCGCTCATCAATTCGATAATTTCGGGCGAAAGCGCGCCACCCGGGCCGCGCCGGACAAGGCCTTGGTGCGCACGCCGACTCGGGCTTTGTACCAGTTGGGCATGGCGCCTTGCTTCAAGCGCCAGTTTTTCTTGGGATGCTGGTACTCGGGTACGGGTTCGGGCAGCGATGGCCGGTAATCGGAGGCGCTGTCGGACGCTTCGGCGGTCGCCTCAGCCCACGATTTTTCAAAGTCTGCGGCGTTGCTCTGCACCGACTGCTGCACATCTTTGGCAGCGCCTTCGACCGTTTCCTTCATTTTTTTGAGCTCGTCGAGCTCCATCGAGCGGCTGACCTCGGCCTTGACGTCACTGACGTAGCGCTGCGCCTTGCCAATGAGCGTGCCCACCGTGCGCGCCACCCGCGGCAATTTCTCGGGGCCAATGACGATCAGCGCCACCGCGCCGATCATCGCCAGCTTGGAAATCCCCAGATCAATCATGCGAGCTGCGCGTCAAACACATCAGGACTTTTGCTTGGCTTCAACGTCGATGGTGGTCTTCTCGGCAGCCGGTGCATCACTGGTGACTTGCGACGCAGCAGGCTTGTCCTCGGGGGACGCGCCGCCGTCTTTCATGCCCTCTTTGAAGCCCTTGACCGCGCCGCCGAGGTCGGAGCCAATGTTTTTAAGCTTTTTGGTACCAAACACCATGATGACGATCAACAAGACGATCAGCCAGTGCCAAATAGAAAAGGAACCCATGGTGAATCTCCTAACGAATGGTGAAATTTTAGACGGGCGCACACTCAGCCCAGGGTCAAAGCGCCGGATTATCCCCGCAACCAGGGGCGCGGACCACCCATGACGTGAATATGCAGGTGATGCACCTCCTGCGCGCCCTCGGCCCCGGTGTTGCAGAGCATGCGAAAGCCCCCCACGGGGTAAGGATTACAGCCTTCTTGCAGTGCCAGTTTGGGCACCAAGATCATCATGCGCCCCATCAACGCGGCATGGTCGTCGGTCAGCAAGGCCATCGACGGGATATGCATTTTGGGAATGAGCAAGAAATGCACCGGCGCCCACGGGTGAATGTCATGAAAAGCGTACAACTCGTCGTCCTGGTAAACCAATTTGGACGGAATCTTGCCCGCGATGATTTTGCAAAACAGGCAATCCGGGTCGTGATCCACCACGTGTTCAATCATGCTGCAATCTCCATTGGCAAACCCTTGTTCAGCCGCACCATGCCGCTGACGATGCGGTACAAAAACCAGACCGAAATGACCAGCCAGGCCAGCCAGCCCGGCAACAGAAACAACAACCACAGCGGCGCCGTCACCAGGTAAAGCAGCCCGGCGATCAACACCGTTCGGATGCGCCAACGAAAATGCGACGCGTGCCAAGTGCCCACCGCGTCACTGCGCTTGACCAGGTCAATCACCAGCGCCACCAGCAGCAGCACCGGGCCCGCTTGCGCCCCCGGAATCAATGCTGCCACCGCCACAATCAAATGCAGCACGTAGCTCACTGTGCCCCAGGCGTTGAGGCCGTTGAGCGTTTGCACGTCAAGCTCGCCGAGCTCGTTGGCGCTTCCTGGTGCCTTGCTGAAGTCTTCGGTCATGACACGCCTTTCATGGACTGGGCTTCGCGCTCTTTCACCTTGCGCAGCGCTTTTTCTTCCAGGCCGCTCATTCCCGCGCGGCGCTGCAGCTCGGCAATCACGTCGGCGGGCTTGAGTCCATAGTGCGCCAGCGCGATCATGCTGTGAAACCACAGGTCAGCTACCTCGTAAACCACTTTGGACTTGTCGCCACCGTAGTCGGCGTCTTTGGCGGCCATCACCACTTCGGTGGCTTCCTCGCCAATTTTCTTCAGGAAGGCGTCCGGCCCCTTGTGCAGCAGGCGCGCCACGTAGCTGGCCTCGGGGTTACCACCGTGCGCGGGCAGACGCGATTCGATCACGGCGGCCAAGCCGGCCAGGGCATCGGAAGAATTGGGTTCAGTGCGCATCAGCTTTTGTAAATGGTTTGCGGGTCTTTCAACACCGGATCAATGGTTTTCCAGTCACCATTGTCATACACCCGGAAGAAACAGCTGTGCCGACCGGTGTGACAAGCCAGACCCGGCGTGTGGCCAGTTTGCGTGACCTTGAGCAAGACCACGTCGGCATCGCAATCCACGCGAATTTCATGAACGGTTTGCACGTGGCCCGATTCTTCACCTTTGAACCAGAGTTTGTTGCGCGATCGGCTGAAATACACCGCCCGGCCCAGCTCGGCGGTCTTTTGCAGTGCCTCACGGTTCATCCAGGCCAGCATCAGCACGTCGCCACTGCCCTGCTCTTGGGCAATCGCAGGTACCAGGCCCAGCGCGTCCCATTTGATCGTTTCAATAAAGTTCATGGAAGAATTGTCCTAGATTTCATCCTCGCGCAGGAAGATGCGACAAACCACGGACATCGCGGAACCGGCTTTGCCGGGCCGCAGATGTCGCCCCAGCAGGGGCAAGGCGTAGCGACACGCAGTGCGCAAAGACTACAGGGGTTGCTAAATCCTGACGGGGATGCCGCGCTCGGCCATGCGTGCCTTGGCCTGCGCCACGGTGAACTCACCGTAGTGAAAAATGCTGGCCGCCAGCACTGCGTCAGCCCCACCGAGTTGGATGCCATCAGCCAAATGGTCCAGCGTGCCAACACCGCCCGACGCGATCACCGGCACACTCACCGCATCACTCACCGCACGGGTCAGGTCCAGGTCAAAGCCGCTTTTGGTGCCGTCACGGTCCATGCTGGTCAGCAAAATTTCACCCGCACCAAAGTCGACCATCTGCCGCGCCCAGGCAAGCGCGTCCAGCCCGGTGTTTTTGCGCCCACCGTGGCTATAGACGTCCCAACCCGCGCCCAGCGGCTGACCCTGGGCATCCAGCCGGTCCAGATCAGCGCCCACACGGCGTTTCGCATCAATAGCCACCACAATGCACTGCGCACCGTATTTGCCCGATGCGTCACGAATCACCTGCGGGTTGGCAATGGCTGCGGAATTGAAACTGGTTTTATCGGCCCCGGCGTTGAGCAAACGGCGCACGTCGTCCACCGTGCGCACGCCACCGCCCACCGTCAGCGGAATGAACACCTGGCTGGCAACGGCCTCAATGATGTGCAAAATCAGATCACGCCCATCGCTGGTGGCGGTGATGTCCAAAAAGGTGAGTTCGTCAGCGCCTTGTTCGTTGTAACGCGCAGCAATTTCCACCGGGTCACCAGCGTCGCGCAGCTCAACAAAGTTGACACCTTTGACGACGCGACCACCGGTCACGTCCAGGCAGGGGATGATTCGTTTGGCGAGCATGCTCAATGGTCCACTGTGAACGGGGTTTGCCACAACACCTGGCCGACTCGCGCAATGTGTTCAAGCAACTCGGGGTTGTCGATGTGATTCATCAGCGTCAGGTCAACCTCCCAAGGCAACATGAGGTCGTCAACCTGATTGACAAGTTGCAACAACTCACCAAAGGACATCTCGGGCGCGTCAAGCGCGATGTCAATGTCTGAACCCTCACGGTAAGACCCCTTGGCTCTTGACCCATACAACGTGGCTTGACGAATCTGGGGGTAAGTGGCCAGCAACGAGCGCAACAAGTGCAACGAGCGCGTCGATAGTCCGAACTCAGCACAACGCGTGTCTGCTGGCACTGATGCTGCTGGTTCAAGAATTCGCGGCATTTTGAATAACTTGCATCTTTTGAGCGAACGCAGACAACAGATTTGAATAGTTTTCTGTCACACGGCTGGCAATCAAATTGGCCGTTTCATCGTTGTAAGTGTGTGAAGACAGGTTACGACTGACGATCATTTCCATCCAGGTCTCGCCTTCGTGAATCAACCCGGCCTTGAACGCTGCGCGGGTGGAATCGCGCGAGGCCATCAAATTTTCCTGGCCCAAGCTCATCAAGTAGTCCTTCATGACGTTCCAGGCCAACTCATGCGTGAACTCAAAGGCCTGAATCAAGCCCTGCTGCTCCAAATTGCTCAAAGGACGCTCGCGACTCAAAGCCACGGCAGATTGAAGCCGCTGCAAAGCCTTGAGATAGTTGTGCAGTCGCTGCTGCCAGCGGATATCGTCAGCCATTGAGCTCATCGGCCCGCGCCTGGGCGGCTTCAAAGTCAAGGTCGCCGCTGTAGATGGCGCGGCCACAGATCACGCCCTCGATGCCTTCGTCTTCGACCGCACACAGGGCTTCAATGTCGGCCAGTTTGGACAAGCCGCCCGAGGCAATCACCGGGATGGTCAAGGCCTGCGCAAGCCGCACCGTGGCCTCGATGTTGATGCCGGTGAGCATGCCGTCGCGGCCAATGTCGGTGTAGATGATCGATTCCACGCCAAAGTCTTCGAATTTTTTGCCCAGGTCGACCACGTCGTGGCGGGTGAGTTTGCTCCAGCCGTCGGTGGCCACTTTGCCGTCTTTGGCATCCAGGCCGACGATGATGTGGCCACCAAACGCGGTGCAGGCATCTTGCAAAAAGCCCGGGTTGCGCACCGCAGCAGTGCCGATGATGACGTAGCGCAGGCCGGCATCCAGGTAGCGCTCGATGGTGTCGAGGTCGCGAATGCCGCCGCCCAACTGCACGTCGACCTCGCTGCCAATGTCTTTGAGTATCTTGCGAATGGCGGCTTCGTTCTTGGGTTGACCGGCAAACGCGCCATTCAGGTCCACCAGGTGCACACGCCGGGCACCCTTGTCAACCCAGCTGCGCGCCATCACCGCTGGCTCTTCGCTGAAGGTGGTGGCAAGTTTCATATCGCCTTGTTGCAGGCGCACGCAATGGCCGTCTTTGAGATCGATCGCTGGAATTAAAAGCATGATGCTTCGCGTTGGAGGGTGGAAAAAAACGAGGAGAAAACCGTCGGTCTGGAAAGCGATGGCTGATTCAAGCCTGGCGCAGGGCGCTCACAAAACAGTGGGTCGGTGACATGACGGGTGTCAGACAGAGCTGAATCAGGGATTCCAATGAAGAAAATTGCGGTACAGCGCCAGCCCGTGGTCAGCGCTTTTTTCGGGATGAAACTGTGTGGCAAAAATATTATCACGTGCAATGGCCGAACAAAAGCGCTGGCCGTAGTCGGTCTCGCCTGCGCTGTGGCGTGCATCCGACGGTTTGGCGTAAAAACTGTGCACAAAATAGAAGTAACTGCCGTCGGGCACGTCGCCCCACACCGGGTGTTTGGCACCGTCGTGCGCGATTTGCCATACCTGGTTCCAGCCCATTTGCGGCACTTTGTAACGGCTGCCGTCGGGCTGCAACTGGCCAGCCAACTCAAACTTGAGCACCTCGCCATGGATCAGCCCCAGGCCCGGCGTGTCGCCTTCGGCGCTGTGATCGAGCAACATCTGCATGCCCACGCACACGCCAAACAGCGGCTTGCTGGCCGCAGCTTCCAGCACCGAGGCTTGCAAGCCCGACTCGCGCAGCTCGCGCATGCAGTCGGGCATGGCCCCTTGCCCTGGCAGCACCACGCGCTCGGCGGCGCGCACCACGTCCGGGTCTTGCGTGATGACCACCTGAAAACCGGTGCCACTGGCGGCGGCTTGCACCGCCTGCGACACCGAACGCAGGTTGCCCATGCCGTAATCAACCACGGCAACGGTCTTGCCCAGTTTGCTATTTACTATTGAAGTCATAGCTGCTTACTCAATGAATATAAGCGCTAGAGGCCTATTTTTCATATAAAACTAGAGCGCACCTTTGGTCGACGGAATCTGCCCCAAGGCACGCGCGTCGAACGCCAGCGCGCTGCGCAAGGCGCGGGCAAAGGCCTTGAACACGGTCTCGCACTGGTGGTGCGCGTTGCTGCCCTTGAGGTTGTCAATGTGCAGCGTGACAAACGCGTGATTGGCAAAGCCCTGAAAAAACTCGTGCACCAACTGGCTGTCAAAGCTGCCGATCATGCTGCTGGTAAACGGCACGTCCATCACCAAACCGGGCCGGCCGGAAAAATCAATCACCACGCGGCTCAGCGCCTCGTCCAGCGGCACGTAGGCGTGGCCGTAGCGGCAAATGCCTTTTTTGTCGCCCACCGCCTTGTGCACCGCCTGGCCCAGGGTAATGCCGACATCTTCCACCGTGTGGTGGCCGTCAATGTGCAGGTCGCCCTCGGCATCAATGTCCAGGTCGATCAGTCCGTGGCGGGCAATCTGGTCGAGCATGTGGTCAAAAAAGCCGATGCCGGTGTGCAGCCGCGCCACACCCGTGCCGTCGAGGTTGACGCGCACGGTGATTTGCGTCTCTGCGGTGTTGCGGGTCAGCTCGGCCACACGCGGCAGGCGCTTGGCCTGGCCTTCAGGGAGATTGGTCAGTGCGTATTGGGTCATAGTGAGGCTTCCAGGGCAGCCAGCAACTGGCGGTTTTCAGGGGCGGTGCCCACCGTCAGGCGCAGGCAGTTATTGAGCAATGGGTGCATTTTAGAAACGTTCTTCACCAGCACGCCACGTTGTTTGAGGTCGTCGAAAGTTTTTTGCGCATCGGGCACGCGCAGCAGGATCATATTGGCCTGACTGGGGAACACCTGCACGCCGGGCAGCCTGGGCAATACTTCTAAAAGCAGAGCACGCTGCGCACAGATATCCTGCGCTTGCGCCTCAAAAGTCGCTTGATGTTCGAGCGCAAATAAGGCTGCCTCAGCGTTGAGAACGCTGACGTTGTAGGGTGGGCGTACTTTGTCGATCTGCGCGATCAGCGCCTGCGGCCCGATCAAATAGCCAAGCCGCACGCCAGCCAGGCCAAACTTGCTGAGCGTGCGCAGCAGCAGCACATGGCGATAGCGCGCCAGTCGCCCCAAATAACTTTTGGCGGCAAAAGGCTGGTAGGCCTCGTCGATCACCACCAGGCCGCCCTGCGCGCCAGCAGCGGCAATGACCGCGTCCATGGCGTCGTCCGCCCACAGATTGGCGCTGGGGTTGTTGGGATAAGCCAGGTAGGTGATGGCCGGGTGGTGGCGTGCGATGGCGGTGAGCATGGCGGTTACGTTCAGCTCAAAGTCAGCAGTCAGGGGCACCCCCACGTAATCCAAGCCCTGCAACTGCGCGCTCATGGCGTACATGACAAAACCCGGCTCGGGCGCCAGCACCACGGCTTTTTTAGAACCGTTAGCCGCCGTCGGTGGCATGCTGCAGGCCAGCGCCAGCAAGCTGATGAGCTCGTCCGAGCCATTGCCCAACATCAACGCAAAGCCCTCGGGCAACCCCACATAACGCGTCAAGGCCTGTTGCAAATCAACCGTGCGCTGGCCGGGGTAACGATTCAACGCGAGCGCGCCCAGGCGCTGACCCAGTTCCGCCTGCAACTGCGGCGCCAAGCGGTACGGGTTCTCCATCGCATCAAGCTTGACCATGCCGTCGGCGTTTTGCACCACGTAGACGTGCATGGCTTGCACATCGGGGCGAATATTCGCTAGCGGCGGATGAGTGGGATCGGGCATGTGTTAACGCGTTGAGGAGTGCAAAAACCAGGAAGCAAAGATTGACAACAAGCGTTGCCAACATTGAGATTTAGCCTCAGTGTAAGTCGAGATTCACAGCGCGAAGCCAGTCCCGCGACCGACTCGCAGCGCTTGCTGCGCCCAAGTCAGCGCGGCAGCCAGGTGCTGCAGGGCGCTGGCACTGGGTGGTTCGCCAAGCTCAAAGCTGTCACCCCGAATCGCCAAAAGCAGGCACGGCGGCGGCGTGCCCTGCAAATTTTGGTACACCTGCATCAGCGCTTGCGGCGACAGGCTGTGGGTGCTGATGCTTTCATCGACGGTGGCTTGGAGGGCGTACACCTCAAACGGAGCCGATGCGGTCAGGCTGGCATCGACAAACAGCACCTGACTGCGACCCTCCAGGTCCAATGCGTGTTCCACCTGCAACTGGTAATCGTCCAAAAAATCCACCTGGTTTGCAAAAGTTGTCGGCAATTGCTCGCGCAAAGCGTTGACAAATAATGGCCCCAGCGCGTCATCACCCCGACTCAGGTTTCCCCAGCCAAAAACCAGTACCGGTGCGGTCATACACCAGATTTTTCGCGCCGATCCAGCACACTGCCGTCGGCCGCCAGCAGTGTCACCTCCAGCGGCATCTTGCCCAGCGCGTGGGTGGCGCACGACAGGCAGGGATCGTAGGCGCGGATGGCGACTTCGATGTGGTTGAGCAGGCCTTCGGTCAGTTCGTGGCCGTCCAGGTAGTCACGCGCCACCGCGCGCACCGCCTCGTTCATCGCCTGGTTGTTGTGGGTGGTCGACACAATCAGGTTACAGCGCGTGACCAGGTCGTCGTCGCCAACGTCGTAATCGTGAATGAGCGTGCCGCGCGGGGCCTCGATGATGCCCACACCACTGCCTTGACGCACACCGCTGGCCACCAGGTCACCGGCCAGCAGGGCAGGATCGTGCAGCAGCTCGCCAATCACTTCGGCCGCGTGCAGAAGCTCGATCATGCGCGCCCAGTGGTAGGCCAGCGAGGCGTGAATCAGCTCACCATGCCCCCAGGCCACAAAGGTCTGGCGTTCGGCTTCGGCACGCTCGCTGGGGATGAAATCGCAGTTTTGCACCCGTGCCAGCGGCCCGACGCGGTACCAGCCCAGCGCGCGGCCCTGCGCGCGCAGGTACGGAAATTTCATGTAGCTCCAGGCGCGCACTTCTTCTTCGATCACCTCACCGTAGCGCTGGTCGTCCAGCCCGTCGAACAAAATCTGGCCGTTGGCATCGCGCGCGCGCAGCACGCCGTCATACAGATCCATGGCGCCGTCGGCACGCACCAGCGACAGCAGGTTGGACTTGAAGCTGCCAAACTGGTTGTACAGCGCCGGGTTCTGCGCGTGCAGCTGTTTGGCAATGTCGACCGAGTCCTGCGCCCATTGCAGCATCTGCGGCAGTTCGCGCAGCAGGCTGTCACGCTCCTCGCGCGTGACCAGCTTGTTGATGCCACCGGGCACCGAGCCGGTACCGTGGACCCGCTTGCCCGAGGTGATGCGGATGATCTCCTGGCCATACTTGCGCAGCAAAATGCCTTTTTTGGCGATGTCGGGGTAGGCCTGCGCCACACCAACAATGTTGCGCTTGGCAACCTCCGAGTCAAAGCCAAACAGCAAGTCTGGCGACGACAGATGAAAAAAATGCAGCGCGTGTGACTGCAACATTTGTCCGTAGTGCATCAGGCGGCGCACGGCGTTGGCGCTGGCCGTCACCGGCGCGGCACCCACCACCCGGTCAAACGCCTTGGATGCGGCCAGGTGATGCGACACCGGGCAGATGCCGCACAGCCGCTGCACCATCACCGGCACCTCCCAGTAAGGGCGGCCTTCAATGAATTTCTCAAAGCCCCGGAACTCGACGATGTGCAGGCGCACCTGCTCGATATGGTTTTGCGCGTCGAGCAACAGCGTCACCTTGCCGTGGCCCTCAACGCGCGACACGGGCTCGATCGCAACCCGGCGCAGGTTTTCCGGATGCGCGGCGGTTTCAAGTGCAAATGGCATGACGGTGTCCCCTGATTCAATCGTAATGGATGAGCCCGTGACCCAATTGCGGCGACTGCCCGGCGATCAGGTCATTCAAAAACGCCCAGATCGCGTCGCCACTGGGCGGGCAACCGGGCAAGAAGTAATCGACATGTACCACCTCGTGGATTGGGTGCACGTGGTTGAGCGGCAATGGCAGTTCGGGGTCATTGGGAACCCGGCTGCCGGGCACGGTGCCACGCTGTGTGCAATACACATCGCACAGCATCTGGCCCACGTCGAGCTGGTTGCGCTGCGCTGGCAGACCGCCGTTGATGGCGCACGCGCCCACCGCTACCAGCGTCTTGCAATGCGCGCGGAACTCGCGCAAGACCTGCACGTTTTCGGCGTTGCACAAGCCCCCTTCAATCAGACCGATGTCGCAGCGACCAATGGTTTTGATGTCGGTCAGCGGCGAGCGGTCAAACTCCACCAACTCGAGCAACTGCAACAAACGCTCGTCAATGTCGAGCAAAGACATGTGGCAACCAAAGCAGCCCGCCAGCGAAACCGTTGCCACTTTAAGCTTGCGCGGAAGATATAAATTGGGCGTCACGCTATTATTTCCAGAGCTATTGAACTTCATGGCTTGGCTCCTTCGAGCTGCTCGGAGATCGGCTTGACGTCAAAGCTGCGCTGCCCGATCGGGATGACAAAACCCACGCGCTTGGGCAGGATCGCCCCCACCGGGCAGATGTTGGCAGCGCGGTCGGTGGCGGCGATGGCGCTGTCACCCAATAGGCCACTGGGGCTATTGACCAGCAGGTGCGTCTGGATGCCGTGGCCGCCGATGGCAAACACATCCTTGCCGTCAGCGTCATGGCTGGCGCGGATGCACAACAGGCACTGGATACAGCGATTGAGGTCAAGCAGCAGATCCGGATGGCTCGCGTCAACACGTCGGCTGGGATAAAACTCCTCAAAGTGCGGGCCTTCCATGCCCATGGCGTAGGCGGTTGCCTGCAGCTTGCAGTTGCCGCTTTTCTCGCACGACGGACAAAAGTGGTTGCCTTCGATGAACATCATCTGCAACAGGGTTTTGCGTTGCGCATTCAGGTCGTCGGTGTTGCTCTCGACCTCCTGCCCCGAAGCAGCTTGCACCGCGCAGGCGGCACCGCTGCGGCCGTTGATGCGCACGGTACACAGGCGACAAGACCCTTTGGCGCCAAAGTCAGGGTGCCAGCACAGGTGCGGGATGTAATAACCCGCGCGTGTGGCAGCTTGCAGGATTGAATCTCCGGGGCCAAATTCAACTTCTTCGCCGTCCAGGGTGAAAGTGCCCGGGCTGAGGGCGTCAATGCGGCTGTGGTCGGTCATGCCAGTGTCTCCAGGTGTGCACCGTGGTCATCGCGTCCGGTGGCCAGACGCGCTTGCGAGAGCTCGGCGTCCATGTCAAAGCCGGGAACAAAGTGCAGCGATGTCACATACTTGTCATAGGCGGGGCGAAATTTGGCAATGGTGTCACGCAGCGGGTTGCAGGCAGTCGCGCCCAGGCCGCAATGGGTGGCGCTGTGCATCAGCTTGTCCAGCTCAAACAGTATCTGCACGTCGTCGCCAGAGCCGTAGCCGCGTTTGAGCTTGTCCATGCGACGCAACACCAGTTGGGTACCGACCCGGCACGGGGTGCAAAAACCACAACTCTCATGGGCGAAAAACTGGGCAAAATTGAGCGCCACTTCAAACATGTCGCGACTGCGGTCAAACACCATGAACGCACCCGCGGTGTGCACGTCCTCGAAGCCGATGTGGCGACCAAATTCTGACGCCGACAGGCACACGCCCGAAGGCCCACCCACCTGCACCGCCTGCGTATTGCGCGCGCCACAGTCTTCCAGAATGCGGCCAATGCGTGTGCCAAACGGGTATTCATAAATACCGGGGCGCTCACAGTCCCCCGAGACCGAGTGAAGCTTGGTTCCGGTGGATTGCGCCGTGCCAATGCCGCGCCACCAGTCGGCCCCGTGCAGCGCAATGTGCGTCACCGCGCAAAAGGTTTCCACATTATTGACCGTGGTCGGCTGCCCCAGGTAGCCGTGCTCCACCGGAAACGGCGGCCGGATGCGCGGTGTGCCGCGCTTGCCCTCCAGCGACTCGATCAGTGCCGACTCTTCACCGCACACATAGGCGCCAGCGCCCAGATGGATCGTGAGGTCAAAGTCAAACCCGGCCTGCCCAAGAATCGCCGCACCCAGCAAGCCGGCTTCGCGGCGGCGCTGCAATACCGCTTGCAGCTGGTCGAGCAAAAAGCGGTATTCGCCACGCAGGTAGATGAAGCCCTGGCGCGCGCCCACCACCCGTGCGCCAATCGTCATGCCCTCCACCACCGCGTCAAAGCTGTGCATCAGCAACACCCGGTCCTTGAAGGTGCCGGGTTCGCCTTCATCGGCGTTGCAGACGATGTAACGTGTTTCGCCCGGGGCGTTGCGGCACAGTTGCCATTTGGTGCCAGTGGCGTAACCGGCGCCACCACGGCCGCGCAGCTTGGCGCGCTTGAGCTCGTCAAGCATGGCTTGCGGACCGCGTGCCAGCACCGCGGCCAGCGCCTGCCCGGGCGCGGGTTGCACACCGAGCTTGACGTCGGCACGCTGAATGTTCTCGTCAACCCGCGACCAGTCCACAGGCCATTGTTCAGGCGGCGTTTTTTGCTCGATCAGCGTGGCCAGATGGTCGATGCGCGTTGGCGTCAGACGCGTCACCACCTGGTGGTGGTTGACCAGCAGCGCGGGACCCTGGTCGCACAGCCCCGTGCATGAGGTGGTGGTCACACTGACGCGGCCATCTGCTCGCATCTCGCCAGGACGCACTTTGAGCAGATGGCACAGGTGACGCAGCATTTCTTCGCTACCGCCCATGCGGTCGGTGATGTTGTCGCTGAACAGGATGCGGTAGCTGCCCACTGGCTGCAAGTGCAGGAACCGGTAAAAGCCTGCCACGCCTTCCACATGGGCCAGCGTGACACCCAGGGCGCGGGCAATTTGGCCCAATGCCGGGCGCGGCAACCAACCGTGCTGGGCCTGCAATTCACGCAGAATTTGCACCAAGGCATGTGGGTCGGCATGGTAGCGCGCCAGCAAGGTCTTGAGGCTCGACGCGGAAACGGCCGAAGAATGGCTGAGGTTGCTCATGGTTGCAGGACTCCCCCGGTAAAAACGTGAAGAAAGTCTAATCTCGCCCGTACTCCCCCGTTCTGTCGCAGGTCAAGAAAACCCGCCTTCTAATAATGGGTAAGTCGGGCTACTTCAGTCGCAGCTCGGCGGCACGTGCATGGGCCTGCAAGCCTTCGCCGTGCGCCAGAACCGACGCAATCTGACCCAACGTTTGCGCGCCCGCTTCGCTGACTTCAATCAGGCTGCTGCGCTTTTGGAAGTCGTACACACCCAGCGGTGAGCTAAAGCGCGCGGTGCCGCTGGTGGGCAGCACATGGTTGGGACCAGCGCAATAGTCGCCCAGGCTTTCGCTGGTGTACGCGCCCATGAAAATCGCCCCGGCGTGCTTGAGCAGCGGCTCCCAGCGGTGCGGCTCATGGCTGGAGACCTCTAAGTGCTCGGGCGCGATGGCATTGGCAATATTGCAAGCCTCTTCCATGCTGCGCGTCAGAATCAGCGCGCCACGGTCGTTGAGCGACTTGGCGATGATGGCGCGGCGCGGCATCTCGGGCAGCAGCTTGTGGATGCTGGCCTGCACCTGATCAATATAGCCAGCATCCGGGCACAGCAAAATACTTTGCGCCAGCTCATCGTGCTCGGCCTGGCTGAACAAATCCATTGCCACCCAGTCGGGCGGTGTGCTGCCATCGGCCAGCACCAGAATTTCGCTCGGGCCGGCGATCATGTCGATGCCCACCACGCCAAACACACGCTTCTTGGCGCTGGCGACATAAGCATTGCCGGGGCCGGTAATTTTGTCCACTTTCGGCACGGTAGCCGTACCGTATGCCAAGGCAGCTACGGCTTGCGCGCCGCCAATGGTGAAAGCGCGCGTGACCCCAGCCACGTACGCGGCGGCCAGCACCAGCATATTCTTTTCACCTTTGGGTGTCGGCACCACCATGATGATCTCGCCCACGCCCGCTACGTGCGCGGGGATGGCGTTCATCAGCACGGAAGACGGGTACGCCGCCTTGCCGCCGGGCACATAGATGCCGACCCGGTCCAGCGGCGTGACCTTCTGCCCAAGCAGCGTGCCGTCTGCGTCGCGGTAACTCCAGCTCTCGCCACTGGCTTTGCGCTGCGCCTCGTGGTAGCTGCGCACACGCGCCGCCGCGGCCTGCAAGGCCTCCCGCTGCACCGCAGGCAAACCATCAAAAGCGACTTTGAGTTCGGCTTGCGTCAGTTCCAGCGCGACCATGCTTTGCGCCTGCAAGCCGTCAAAGCGTGCGGTGTAGTCCAGCACCGCCGCGTCGCCACGCTGTTGCACGTCTGCCAGAATGTCAGCCACGCGCTGCTCAATGCCTGCGTCGGTCTCGGCAGACCAGTGCAGACGGGCCTTGAATTCAGCGTCAAAAGTGCTGCTTGCGGTTGATAGGCGGGCGGGAGTAGCTATTAAATTCATTGCAATAAATTCAGTTGTCATTACCTGTTTTTAGGTAACTTTGATCACTATTTCTTGGTTTGCCGTTGCGCCTTGATACCAGCTACAACGCTTTCGACCGAGCCGTCTTTGAATAACGATTGACGCTCTACCGAATAGTCGCCACCGCCGACCTGAAATTGATTCAAAAACCGCACTGCATCAACGATGCCCAGTTCCTGAATCAAAACATTTTTCGCCCGCTGCGACACTTCAGCCAGCGGATGAACCATTGCGCTCATGGCGACACCTCCGTTACAAGATTTAAAAGAGATCAGGGCTTGCTGCACTACCCCACCGCCGCCGCAAACGCGTCAATGATGCGGCGAATCGGGGCCTGCTTGAGCTTGAGCGCAGCCTGGTTGACCACCAGGCGCGAGCTGATGTCCATGATGTGCTCCACCTCCACCAGGTTGTTGGCCTTGAGCGTGTTGCCGGTAGAGACCAGGTCTACGATCGCGTCGGCCATGCCAACCAGGGGCGCGAGTTCCATGCTGCCGTAAAGTTTGATCAGATCGACGTGCACACCCTTGCTGGCAAAAAAATCACGGGAGATTGCCACATACTTGGTCGCCACCTTCAGGCGCGAACCTTTTTTGACGGCACTTTTGTAATCAAAGTCTGAGCGCACCGCCACGCTGATGCGGCACTTGGCAATCTGCAGGTCCAGCGGCTGGTACAAACCGTCGCTGCCGTGCTCCAGCAGCGTGTCTTTGCCGGTAATGCCCATGTCGGCACCGCCGTACTGCACGTAGGTGGGCACGTCGGTGGCGCGCACCACCAGCACGCGCACGTCGGGCAGGTTGGTCGCCAGAATCAGTTTGCGCGATTTTTCAGGGTCTTCCAGCACCTCGATACCGGCGGCCTTGAGCAGCGGCAAGGTTTCTTCAAAGATGCGTCCCTTGGACAATGCAATAGTGATCATTTTGGCCTCTAGCCCTTATTTAATATGTGCTTCTAGCTCTTATATACATAGTAAGTCAAAGCGGCTTTTCCGGCTTACTTGACCCGCTCGATATCCGCACCCAAACCGCGCAGCTTGGTTTCCATCTGGTCGTAGCCGCGGTCCAGATGGTAGATGCGGTCGATGCGGGTTTCGCCATCGGCGACCAGCCCGGCAATGACCAGGCTGGCCGAAGCGCGCAGGTCGGTGGCCATCACGGTCGCACCCGAGAGCTGCGGCACGCCTTCGACCAACGCCACCTTGCCGTCGATCTGGATGTTGGCCCCCAGGCGCACCAGCTCGTTGACGTGCATGAAGCGGTTCTCAAAAATCGTCTCGGTCACCATGGCCGTACCCTGCGCCACCGCGTTGAGCGCCATGAACTGCGCCTGCATGTCGGTCGGAAAACCCGGGTATTCGGTGGTGCGAAAGCTCTGCGCCTTGAGGCCCCCAACACCGCCGGACTGCACCCGAATGCCGTCGTCGACCTTGGTCACCGTCACACCGGCATCACGCAGCTTCTCAACCACCGCTTCCAGGTGATCGATGCGCGCGTGGCGCACCAGCACGTCGCCGCCGGTGGCTGCTACAGCGCATAAAAACGTACCCGCTTCAATGCGATCGGCCACCACCTGGTGTGTGCAACCATGCAGCTTTTCAACGCCCTGAATGCGGATGCGACTGGTGCCGTGGCCTTCAATGCGGGCGCCCATGCTGATCAGCATCTCGGCCAGGTCAGGGATTTCGGGCTCTTGCGCGGCGTTTTCCAGGATGGTTTCACCCTCTGCCAGCGCTGCGGCCATCAAGAAGTTTTCGGTACCGGTGACGGTGACCATGTCTGTAGCGATGCGCGCACCGCGCAGGCGGGTGCGCCCGGCGGGCAGCTTGGCGACCATGTAACCGTGCTCAACCACGATCTCAGCGCCCATGGCGGCGAGCCCCTTGATGTGCTGATCCACCGGGCGTGAACCAATGGCGCAGCCACCGGGCAGCGACACGCGGGCTTGCCCAAAACGCGCCAGCAGCGGGCCCAGTGCCAGCACCGACGCACGCATGGTTTTCACCAGTTCATAAGGTGCTTCGGGTTTGATCGGGTCGGCAGCGTGAAAGCGCATACCGCCACGTGCGCCGAAGGTTTCAGTGCGCACGCCCATGTGCTCCAGCAGGGTGCGCATGGTCGCCACGTCTTTCAGGCGCGGCACGTTGCGGAAAGTGACCGGCTCGCTGGTCAGCAAGGCGGCGCACAGCTCGGGCAAGGCCGCGTTTTTGGCACCGGAAGTCAGCACCTCACCGTGCAAGGCCCGGCCACCGCGAATGATCAGCTTGTCCATGGCATCAAACGGCTTGCGCCGCCCACTCGGCTGGCGTGAAGGTCTTCATCGACAAGGCATGCACCTCACCCGAATCGACCTTGCCGCCAAGCGCCGTGTAGACCCGCTGATGCCGGGCAATGGCGCGTTTTCCTTCAAACTCGGCAGACACAATGGTGGCGTACCAATGGCGGCCGTCGCCTTCGAGCACCAGATGCGTACACGGCAGATTGGACGCAATCAGCGCCTTGATTTGTTCAGCATTCATCACACACTCTCGATAAAAATCAGGAACGAATTTTGTAACCCATGCGCAGCAACAGCAGCGCCCACAAGCCGACAGCCACGGTGGCGCCACCCACCACCCCCAGACTCAGCCAGGGTGAAAGATCACTGGCACCAAAAAAACCATAGCGAAAGCCGTCAATCATGTAGAAAAACGGATTGAATTGGCTCACGGTTTGCCAAAACGGCGGCAAGGAATGGATTGAGTAAAACACGCCGCTCAAAAAAGTCATCGGCATCACCACAAAGCTCTGGAACGCCGCCAAATGGTCAAATTTCTCTGACCACAGCCCGGCCACCACGCCCAGCGCGCCCATCAGCGCCGCGCCCAACACGGCAAACGCAATCGCCCACAGCGGCTGCGTCAGTGGCGGCACAGCAAAAATCAGCGCTACAGCCAACACGCCCAACCCCACCACCAGGCCGCGCACCACCGCCGCGCCCACATAAGCCACAAACCAGTGCCAGGGTGACAAGGGCGTCAGCAGCAGAAAAACCATGTTGCCCATGACCTTGCTGGCAATCAGCGACGACGAACTGTTGGCAAACGCGTTTTGCAACAAGCTCATCATGGCCAGGCCAGGCACCAGAAAGGCCGTGTAGCTGACGTTGTCGTAGACCTTGACATGCGACTCCAACGCCTGGCCGAACACCAGCAGGTACAGCATGGCGGTCAATACCGGGCCGGTAATGGTTTGCGCGGCAACGCGCCAAAAGCGCATGACCTCCTTGTAAAAAAGCATCTGCCAGCCGGTCATGCGCCACTCCGTTCGTCATGCCCGGCGCGCTGCATCACTTGTAAAAACACGTCTTCCAGGTCCGGACGGCGAATTTCAATGTCGTGCACGGCCAGACCCGCCGCGCGCAATTGCGACAGGTAGTTTTCGATAGTCAGCGCGTCTTTGGCGGGCAACTGCACCACACGCCCGGTGACACGCGCCAGCGCTTGTAGCGACGCCGGCAAATCGCCATCGATCGCACAGCGCAGCACATTGCCCGAGGCGGAGCTGAGCAGCGCACTGGTGCTGTCGAGTGCCACCACTTTACCTGCCTTGAGCATGGCGATGCGGCCACACAGCGCCTCGGCTTCTTCCAGATAATGGGTAGTGAGCAGCACCGTGTGACCCTGTTTGTTGAGTTTGGCAATGAACGCCCACAGCGTCTGGCGCAACTCGACATCGACCCCGGCGGTGGGCTCATCAAGCACAATCACCGGCGGCTTGTGCACCAGTGCCAGAGCCACCAGCACCCGGCGCTTCATGCCACCCGAGAGCGCACGCATGTTGACGTTGGCTTTGTCGGCCAAGCCCAGGCTCTCAAGTAACTCGTCGATCCATGCGTCGTTGTGGCGCACGCCGAAATAGCCCGACTGAAACACCAGCGCCTCGCGCACATTGAAAAAAGGGTCAAACACCAACTCTTGCGGCACCACGCCAAGCGCATGACGGGCCGCGGCAAAGTCGGTATGTACGTCGTGCCCCATCACGCTAGCACGCCCTGAAGTGGCCTTGGCCAGACCGGCCAGAAGGGTGATCAATGTGGTTTTGCCAGCGCCATTGGGCCCCAGCAGACCAAAGAACTCTCCTTGGGCGATGTCCAGACTGACCTGGTCGAGTGCCAGAAAAGTGCCGCCCGATGGGCCACGCGATGAGGGATAGGCTTTGGAAACAGACTGGAACGAGATGGCGGGCATGGGGCCGCTATTTTACCGGGGGCCTGCCGGTGCGACGGCCGGCGCCAGGCCCAGCAAGTCGCTGACGCCATAGAGTCGGGCCAAATCGGCCAGGCGTGGCGGCGTACCTTGCAATTGCAGTGATTTCCCGAGCGCCTGTGCCTGCCGATGCAAGGCCAGTAGCACCGCCAGCGCCACCGAATCGAACTGCGCAAGCGGCGCAACGTCAACAACCACCTGCTCGCCCTCGTTCGCCATCTCGGCGGCAAGCCCGGCCAAACTCTGCGTAGCCTGCGTTTGCGTCAATGCCTGTGGCAAGATCAGCACGTTTAACCCTTGGCAGGTTTGCTGTTGGCCGCCGCGTTCGCCTTGTTACGCTCAGCCAGCGTGGCGATCAGGCCGTCGATGCCGCGGGCGTTGATCTCCTGCGAAAACTGGCTGCGGTAGGTATCCACCAGCCAGACGCCCAGCACATTGAGGTTGTATATCTTCCAGCCCGCACCTACGCCCGGCGTTTGCTCCAGCCGGTAGTCCACCTGCACCGGGTCGCCGCGTCCCTTGATCAGTGTGCGCACAATGACTTCCTTGTCACCGGGCGACGAGCGCATGGGCCTGACCTCAAATGTGAGGTTCTTGGCTTGGCTCATGGCGCCCGCATAGGTGCGCACCAGCAAGGTTTTGAACTCGGTCTCCAGCTGTGTGCGTTGCTCCGGCGTGGCCTGACGCCAGCCCGGCCCGACCGCAGACGCTGTCATGCGCTGGAAATTCAGGTAAGGCATGACTTTCTGGTCGAGCAAGATCATGATGCGCGCCACGTCGCCGGCTTGCACCGCCTTGTCGGCCTCAATGGTGTCAAGCGCCTCCTGCGTCAGGCGTTTGATGAGCGCGTCGGGCGCCTCTTCGGCAGCCAGCGCGGGCAGCGTCACGGCTGCGCCAAACACGGCAACCAGTGAGCAGCACAGCAGTAAAAAACGTCTTTTCATCGTGTTATTCCTCAAAAACTATTTCGTTGCCGAATCGGTCTGCGCGTCGTCAAGCACCTCGTCGTCCGGCGGATCGCCGTCGTACACCTGGCTGCGCCGACGTTGCAAAAAAGCGTCGCGGGTGAAGGTATACGGGTCCAACGCGACCTGGTCGAGCATCTTGCTGGCGTCCAACAGCCGCGAACGCCGATCAACCAGATTGACTGCGGTGGCCGAATTACGTGTCGGCACATCACTGACGCTAGACACCAAATTACCTTGCGCATCCACCGGTAACGCCGCCGTATCACGCACGGTTGACGGCCCCAGGAGCGGCAACACCAGGTAAGGACCCGCACCGACGCCCCAATAACCCAGCGTCTGGCCAAAGTCTTCGGTATGGCGCTGCAGCCGCATCTCGGACGCAACGTCGAGCAAACCGGCCAGACCAAACACGGTATTGACACCAAAACGCATGAAACTTTCAACGGTCTCAAGCGGCTTGAGTTGCAACGCATTGTTGACACCCGACCAGGCATCTTGCAGGTTGTGGAAAAAATTGGTCACACCGGTACGCACCGGCCGCGGCAAGACGTCCCGATAGGCAGTGGCAACCGGCTTGACCACGGCGCGATCAACGGCGTCATTGAAACTGTAGACACCCCGGTTAAAGGGCTCCAGCGGATCGCGCGGATGGGCGTTGGGACCCGTCGCACACGCTGTGGCCAGCAGCACCAGCGCTGCCGCGCAAGCCAGACGGGTGGTGCGCAACTTGAATCCCTGTTTCACATTTTTTTTATTCATGAACATCACTGGCCTGGGTTGGACTGCGGCACGCTGTCGGCCGCCTTGCTGTATAAAAACTGACTGATAAGATTTTCCAGCACCACCGCCGACTGGGTGCTGGAAATTACATCGCCGCTGGCCAGGTTCCTGTCATCGGCGCCGGCTTCAATACCCAGGTACTGGTCGCCGAGCAGGCCGCTGGTGAGGATTTTCAGCGAGCTGTCTTTGGGGAAAATATAACGCTTTTCCAGCGCCAGCGTCACCAGCGCCTGAAACGACTTGTCGTCAAAAGAAATATTCTCTACCCGCCCGACGACAACTCCCGCACTCTTGACCGCTGCCTTGGGCTTGAGCCCGCCAATGTTGTCAAACTTGGCGGTGACCGCGTAGGTTTTCTGGAAACTCAAGGTGAGCAAATTGGCCGACTGCAGCGCCAGAAACAAAATGGCCACTGCGCCAATCAGCACAAAGAAACCCACCCAGACATCAATTTTTGAACGTTGCATGCTTTGGCTTTCAAATAGTAAACATCATCGCCGTCAATATAAAGTCCAACGCCAACACGGTCAGCGAGGCCATCACCACGGTACGCGTCGTCGCTTTGGCCACACCCTCAGGCGTAGCCTGGGCGTTGTAACCCTGCAGCAGCGCGATAAAGGTTACCGCAACGCCAAAAACAAAGCTTTTGACCACGCCATTGCCCAGGTCCTTGAACACGTCGACGCCGCCCTGGATCTGACTCCAGAACGCACCGCCATCAACGCCGATCATCAGCACACCGACGATCCAGCCGCCAAAAATACCCATTGCGCTGAACGTGGCAGCCAGCAAGGGCATGACAAACACGCCGGCCCAAAAGCGCGGTGCCAGCACCCGCTCGATCGGGTCGACCGCCATCATCTCCATCACGCTGATTTGCTCTCCCGCCTTCATCAGACCGATCTCTGCGGTGAGCGCCGTGCCCGCACGACCGGCAAACAACAGGGCGGTCACCACCGGCCCGAGCTCACGCATGAGGCTCAAGGACACCATCAGCCCCAGCGCCTCGGCTGAACCATAGCGTTGCAAAATGTAATAACCCTGCAAACTCAGCACAAAACCAACAAAAAGCCCCGAAATACCGATGATGGCGAGCGAATAATTGCCCAAAAAGTGAACCTGATCGCGCACCAGCGCGTTGCGCCGGACGGCATAGACAAGCGTGGCCAGCAGCCGCAGAAACAGCCGGGCAGCGTAGCCCATGTCGTCGAGTGTGCGACGTACGGCGAAACCCATGTTGGCAGGATGGAGCCAGTTCATGCGCTTGCCTCGACGCCAAAATCCTGCGCCACCGTCGGCCCGGGGTAATGGAAATGCACCGGCCCCTCGGGCAAGGCGTTGACATACTGATAGACCAGCGGGTCGGTGCTGTGGCGTACCTCCTCAGGCGTGCCCTGCGTGGCAATCTTGCCATTGGCCAGGATGATGACCTGGTCGGCAATGGCAAAGGTCTGCTCCAGATCGTGGGAGACAAAAATGCTGGTCAGACCCATCGCGTCGTTCAATTCGCGGATCAGCCGCGCTGATGTGCCCAGCGAGATCGGGTCCAGCCCGGCAAACGGCTCATCGTACATCACCAACTCGGGATCTAGCGCAATGGCCCGCGCCAACGCCACCCGACGCGCCATGCCGCCGCTCAAATCACTGGGCATGAGCGCACGCGCACCACGCAAGCCCACCGCGTTGAGCTTCATCAGCACCACATCGCGAATCAGCGCCTCGGGCAAATCGGTGTGCTCGCGCAACGGAAACGCCACGTTTTCGAAGACGTCGAGATCGGCGAACAAGGCGCCAAACTGGAACAACATGCCCATGCGCCGACGCACCGTGTAGAGCTCAGGCTGCGTCATCGGCGTCACATCTTGGCCGTCAAACAGCATCTGGCCTTGTTGCGCCTTGATCTGACCACCAATGAGCCGCAGGATGGTTGTTTTACCACCGCCTGAGGCGCCCATCAGCGCGGTGACCTTGCCGCGCGGAATCGTCAGGTTGATGTCGTCCAGAATGATGCGCGCGCCGTAACCGAAGCTCAGATGCTGCAATTGAACAAGCGGAGGGGACAGGTTGGATGGGTTCATAAACGGAGAGACCGGGTAAACCCGGCCTCTCAATGATAAGTGGTAATGGATATTACCGCGGCAGGTCGCTGAAACCCATCAGGAATTCATCCACCGCGCGCGCGGCCTGGCGGCCCTCGCGGATGGCCCAAACCACCAATGATTGGCCACGGCGCATGTCTCCGGCGGCAAAAATCTTGGGCACATTGGTGGCGTAACCGCCTGTGAAGTCGGTTGTGGCTTTGGCATTGCCGCGCGCGTCTTTTTCGACGCCAAAAGCATCCAGCACCGTCGCCACCGGATTGACAAAACCCATGGCGAGCAGCACCAGATCGGCCTGGTAGGTTTTTTCGGTGCCGGGAATTTCTACCATCTTGCCGTCTTTCAGCGCGATGTGCACGGTCTTCAGGCCAGTGACCTTGCCTTTTTCGCCGATGAATTCCTTGGTCGAGATCGCAAATTCGCGGGTACAGCCCTCTTCATGGCTGGAACTGGTGCGCAGCTTCATCGGCCAGTAGGGCCAGGTCAGCGGGCGGTTTTCTTCCACCGGCGGCTGCGGCATCACCTCAAACTGCGTCACACTGGCCGCGCCGTGGCGGTTGCTGGTACCGACACAATCGCTGCCGGTATCGCCACCGCCGATGACGATGACGTGCTTGCCGTCGGCTCGCAGCTGGTTTTTGAGCTTGTCGCCAGCGTTGACCTTGTTCTGCTGCGGCAGGAATTCCATCGCAAAGTGAATACCAGCCAGATCGCGGCCTGGCACCGGCAAGTCGCGGCTTTGCTCGGAACCACCGGTCAGCAGCACCGCGTCAAAGTCCTGTTGCAAGAAGACCGGAGAGATCGTGTCTTTGGCCCAGTTGGTGACCTTGCTGCCTTTGGGCAGTTCGCCCACCAGCGTGCTGGTCTTGATGCTGACGCCTTCGGCCTTGAGTTGTTCGACGCGGCGATCAATATGGCTTTTTTCCATTTTGAAATCGGGAATGCCATACCGCAGCAGACCACCAATCCGGTCGTTCTTTTCATACAAGGTGACGTCGTGACCAGCGCGGGCGAGTTGCTGCGACGCCGCCAGACCGGCCGGCCCCGAACCCACCACCGCCACTTTTTTACCAGTCCTGATGCGCGCTGGTTGCGGTTTGACCCACCCTTCAGCCCAGGCGCGGTCGATGATCGCGTGCTCGATCGACTTGATGCCCACCGGCAACTGGTTCACATTGAGCGTACACGCGGCTTCGCAAGGTGCCGGGCAGATACGACCGGTGAATTCGGGAAAATTATTGGTGCTGTGCAGCACATCGATGGCGGCCTGCCAGTCACCACGGTAGACCAGATCGTTGAAATCCGGAATGATGTTGTTGACCGGGCAACCGTTATTGCAAAAAGGCGTGCCGCAATCCATGCAGCGCGCTGCTTGCTTGTTGGCCTGCGCATCGTCGAGTCCAATGACGAACTCTTTGTAGTTTTTCAAGCGCTCAGGAACCGGCTTGTAGCCCTCTTCGACGCGCTCGTATTCCATGAAACCTGTCACTTTTCCCATGATATGTCCTTTTTACTTGGCCGCAACCGCTTCTTTTTTAGAAGCTGTAGACGCTTTTTCTGCTTGGGCTAGAGCCACTTTTTTTGCATGAATTTCACCCAGTGCACGCTTGTACTCGTTGGGGAAGACCTTGACGAATTTGGGCCGAGCGGCGTCCCAGTTGTCGAGCAATTCACGCGCGCGTTTGCTGCCGGTCCAGCGGTTGTGGTCGGCCAGCAGTTGTTTGAGCTGCGCTTCGTCACTAAGGCCGCGGTGCCACAGATGGGCCTTTAGTGTCTCGGTCTGTTCAGCTGTAGTCAGCACCTTGTCAAGCGACACCATCGCCATGTTGCAGCGCTTGGCGAACTGGCCGTCTTCGTCGTAAACGTAAGCAATACCGCCGCTCATGCCGGCGGCGAAATTGCGTCCAGTCTTGCCAAGCACCGCCACCGTGCCACCGGTCATGTACTCGCAACCGTGGTCACCGGTGCCTTCCACCACGGTGCTGGCGCCGGAGAGTCGCACGGCAAAGCGCTCACCGGCGACGCCACTGAAGTAGGCCTCACCACTGGTAGCACCAAACATGACAGTGTTGCCGACGATCGTGTTTTTGGTGGCCTCACCGCGGAAATCGATGCTCGGTCGCACCACCACGCGGCCACCGCTCAAGCCCTTGCCGGTGTAGTCGTTGGCGTCGCCGATCAGGTACAACGTAATACCTTTGCACAAAAAAGCGCCGAATGACTGCCCACCCGTGCCTTCCAACTGGATGCGGATCGTGTCGTCGGGCAAGCCCTCGGGGTGCACTTGGGTGACCGTGCCGGAGAGCATGGCACCGACCGAGCGATTGACGTTGCGTGCGGTTTCCATGATCTTGACTTTTTCACCGTGATCAATCGCCTGGCGTGCTTTGGCAATCAGCAGGTTGTCAAGCGACTTCTCCAGGCCATGCTCCTGAAACTCGGTCTGGTAACGCGGCACATCGTCAGCCACATTGGGCACAGCCAGCAGACGGTTGAAGTCCAGCCCCTTGGCTTTCCAGTGCGCGATGCCAGCACGCATGTCAAGCAGATCGGCGCGGCCGATCAGGTCGTCAAACTTGCGGATGCCCAGCTGCGCCATGATCTGGCGCGCTTCTTCGGCGATAAAGAAAAAGTAATTGACCACATGCTCGGGCTTGCCCGTGAATTTGCGGCGCAGCACCGGGTCTTGCGTGGCCACGCCAACCGGGCAGGTGTTCAGGTGGCATTTGCGCATCATGATGCAGCCTTCCACCACCAGCGGCGCGGTGGCAAAGCCGAATTCGTCGGCGCCCAGCAAGGCGCCAACGACCACGTCGCGACCGGTCTTCATCTGGCCGTCGGCCTGTACGCGGATGCGGCTGCGCAGGCGGTTGAGCACCAGCGTCTGTTGGGTTTCGGCCAGGCCGATTTCCCACGGGCTGCCTGCGTGCTTGATTGACGACCAGGGCGACGCGCCGGTTCCGCCGTCGTGGCCGGCGATGACCACGTGGTCGGCCTTGCACTTGGCCACGCCAGCGGCGATGGTGCCCACGCCAATCTCGGACACCAGCTTGACGCTGATGCTGGACTTGGGCGCGACGTTCTTCAGGTCGTGAATCAGCTGCGCCAGGTCTTCGATGGAATAAATATCGTGATGCGGCGGCGGGCTGATCAGGCCCACGCCAGGCACGCTGTGGCGCAGTTTGCCGATGTAGTCGGACACCTTGCCGCCCGGCAATTGACCGCCCTCACCCGGTTTGGCACCCTGGGCCATCTTGATCTGGATTTGATCAGCGCTGCCCAAATACTCGGCAGTGACGCCAAAGCGGCCCGAGGCCACCTGCTTGATGCGTGAACGCATCGAGTCGCCATCTTGCAAGGCATAGTCGACCTCAAACAGGTCTTTGCCCAGCAGGTCGGACATGGTCTGCCCCTTCTTGATGGGGATGCCTTTGAGCTCGTTGCGGTAGCGCAGCGGGTCTTCGCCGCCTTCGCCGGTGTTGCTTTTCCCGCCGATGCGGTTCATCGCCACGGCCAGCGTGGCGTGCGCCTCGGTAGAAATAGAACCCAGCGACATGGCGCCGGTAGCAAAGCGCTTGACGATTTCACGGGCGGGTTCCACCTCATCGATCGGGATCGCCTTGGCCGGATCAATCTTGAATTCAAACAGCCCGCGCAGTGTCATCTGGCGCTTGTTCTGGTCGTTGATGATCTGGGCGTATTCCTTGTAGGAGTTCCAGTTGTTGGCGCGCGTGCTGTGCTGCAGCTTGGCAATGGCGTCAGGCGTCCACATGTGCTCTTCACCGCGGGTGCGCCAGGCGTACTCACCACCGGTATCGAGCCGGTTGGCCAACACCGGGTCGGCGCCATAAGCTGCCTTGTGCATGCGGATGGCTTCTTCGGCAATCTCGAACACGCCAATGCCTTCAACGCGGCTGGGGGTACCGGGGAAATATTTGTCAACCGTGGCCGACGACAAGCCAATGGCTTCAAACAACTGCGCGCCGCAGTAGCTCATGTAGGTCGACACACCCATCTTGGACATGATCTTCGACAGGCCCTTGCCGACCGCCTTGACGTAGTTGTAAATCGCCTTGTCGGCGCTCAAGTCGCCAGGCAGGTCTTTGCAAACGCTCGCCAGCGTTTCCATTGCGAGGTAGGGGTGGATGGCTTCGGCGCCGTAACCCGCCAGTACGCCAAAGTGGTGCACTTCGCGCGCGGTGCCGGTTTCCACCACCAGGCCAGCGGTGGTGCGCAGGCCCTCGCGAATCAGGTGCTGGTGTACGGCAGACAGCGCCAGCAGCGCGGGGATCGCCACCTGGTTGGCGTTGATGGCGCGGTCGCTCAGGATCAGGATGTTGTGGCCCCCCTTGATGGCGTCGACCGCCTCGGCACACAGCGAAGCCAGCTTGGCTTCGACGCCTTCGCTGGCCCAGGCCAGCGGGTAGGTCATGTCGAGCACGTAGCTGCGGAACTTGCCCTGCGTGTGCGTGGCAATATCGCGCAGCTTGGCCATATCGGCAAAGTCCAGCACCGGCTGGCTGACTTCAAGACGCAGCGGCGGGTTGACCTGATTGATGTCGAGCAGATTGGGTTTGGGGCCGATGAAGCTGTTGAGGCTCATCACGATCGCCTCGCGAATCGGGTCGATCGGCGGATTGGTCACCTGGGCGAACAACTGCTTGAAGTAGTTGTACAGCGGTTTGTTTTTGTCGGACAACACCGCCAGCGGGCTGTCGTTGCCCATCGACCCGATGGCTTCTTCGCCATTGGCGGCCATCGGTGCCATCAGAAACTTGATGTCTTCCTGCGTCATGCCAAACGCCTGCTGGCGGTCGAGCAACGTGCTCTCGGATTCGCTGGCGCTGGCGGGTTCACCGCCGCCTTGCACGTCATCAAGGCGGATGCGCAGATCTTCGATCCATTGCTTGTAGGGCTTGCTGTTGGCCAGGCTGCTCTTGATCTCTTCGTCGTCGACCATGCGACCCAGCTCCAGGTCGATCATGAACATCTTGCCCGGCTGCAAGCGCCATTTGCGGATGATTTTGTGCTCTGGAAACGGCAGCACGCCGGATTCAGACGCCATGACGACGAGGTCATCGTCGGTCACACAATAGCGCGACGGGCGCAGGCCATTGCGGTCCAGCGTGGCGCCGATCTGGCGGCCGTCGGTGAAGACAATCGAGGCCGGGCCATCCCACGGCTCGAGCATGGCGGCGTGGTACTCGTAAAACGCGCGGCGACGCTCGTCCATGCCGGTGTTTTGTTCCCACGGCTCGGGAATCATCATCATCACCGCCTGGCTGATCGGGTAACCGGCCATGGTGAGCAGCTCCAGGCAATTGTCAAAGGTGGCGGTGTCAGACTGGGTGGGGAAACTGATCGGGTAGAGCTTTTGCAGGTCAGCGCCAAGCACTGGCGAGCTCATCACGCCTTCGCGCGCTTTCATCCAGTTGTAATTGCCCTTGACGGTGTTGATTTCGCCGTTGTGCGCCACGTAACGGTACGGGTGCGCCAGCGGCCACTGCGGGAAGGTGTTGGTCGAAAAACGCTGGTGCACCAGACCCAACGCCGACACACAGCGCGGGTCTTGCAAGTCCTGGTAATAGGTGCCCACCTGGTCGGCCAGCAGCAAGCCTTTATAGATGACGGTGCGGCTGCTCATGCTGGGCACGTAATACTCTTTACTGTGCTTGAGCTTGAGCGCCACGATGTGCGCGCTGGCGGTCTTGCGAATCACGTAGAGCTTGCGCTCAAGGGCGTCCTGCACGATAACGTCGTTGCCGCGGCCGATGAAAAGCTGACGAATGATTGGCTCTTTTTTACCGACTTCGGGCGACATCGGCATGTCACGGTTGACAGGCACGTCGCGCCAGCCCAGCAAAACCTGGCCCTCGGCCTTGACAGCGCGCTCAAGCTCTTGTTCGCAAGCCTGGCGGCTGGCGTTTTCCTTGGGCAAAAAGACCATCCCCACGCCGTACTCACCGGGCGGTGGCAGCGTGACGCCCTGGGCTGCCATTTCTTCGCGGTAAAGCGCGTCGGGCAGCTGGATCAGGATGCCCGCGCCGTCGCCCATGAGCTTGTCCGCCCCGACCGCACCACGGTGGTCCAGGTTTTGCAGTATCTGCAACGCGTTCTTGACAATGTCATGCGACTTGACGCCCTTGATGTGGGCAACAAAACCCACGCCGCACGCGTCGTGCTCATGGGCAGAAGAATACAAACCGTTGTCCTGGAGATGCGAGATCTCGGCAGCCGTCGTCATGGGCGCTCCTGTAGAAATTCGAAAGAAACCGACTTTACCCCACTGCAACACCTGTGCCAAGCAAATTAATTGGGGTCAGATTCCAATTAATTTCAATATTTTGAACTCGTGTTTTAATTGGGGACACATCAATATAGTAGCTAAACTATCAATACACAAAGCACTACCCTGGATTTTTAGGCATTTTTTTCTGCCAAAACTGGCCGCCCAGCGTGGGCTTTCTGCAACCGGCGCCCGGTACGTTTTTGCAAATCTGCGACGAAATCAGGTTCGCCCAACGCCCAACCGCGCAAGGTGGCGTCGGTCAGTGCGGCCTGCTGCACCGCGTTGATGCCAGCATGCACCAAATCGGCATACGCAGCTTCTCGGGCAAACGGCGTGTTGCCAAGTTCCCAGTACAGCACATGGGGCGTGATCAGGCGGTCGGTACGCAGCCCCAGGTAGTGCGCATGGCTGGACCACGGGTAATCTTGCGCTCGCGCCACCAGGCCTGCGCGCACCGGATTGAGGTCAATATAGGCCATGCACGCCAGCAGATAGCGGTCGGACTGGATGAGCGTGGACTTGTAACGCCCTTCCCACAGCGTGCCACTGCGCTGCTGGGTGCGGTTGAAATAGCGCACGTAGCTGCGCCCCAGTGCCTGCATCATTTTGGGCAAACCGTCCTCCGTGCCGGGTGTCAGCAGCAGGTGAACATGGTTGCTCATCAACACATAGGCGTGAATTTGCACCTCAAACTGGCGCGCCACTTCTTCAAACACATCCAGCAGCCGCTGGTAGTCTGCGGCACCCGCGAAAATGGCTTGCCGGTTATTACCCCGCAAAATCACATGGTGCGGGTAGCCCGGCAGGGTCAGGCGCGGCAGTCGGGCCATCGTCCAAAGCAAATTAATTGGAATCTGACCCCAATTATTTGGGGGCTTTGGTGACGCGGACCTTGCCGCCAGTGGTGACGAGAATGACCGCGTCACCGGGAACCAGCACCTCTGAGCCTTTGCCCTGCACCACAGCACGGCGTTCGCCGCCTTTGAGTTGGATCAGCAACTCGGTGGCGTCTTCGCGGGTAGCCATGCGCTCAATGGTGTTGCCAGCAGCAGCGCCCGCCACGCCAACCAGCAGGCCGATGACGTTGCTCTCAGCACTGGAGCCGCCGCGCGAAGCGCCTGCAACGGCGCCGGTAACGCCGCCGACGGCTGCGCCAATGCCGCTCTGGCTGCCATCCACCGTGACCGCACGCACCGACAGCACGACACCGTCTTCCACCCGCGACAAGCGCTGCGCGTCGCCGCGCTGGATCACGTCGGGACTGCTGCTGGCGCACGCGCCCAATACCAAGGTCAAGGTCACAGCCGAAGCCACTTGCATTAATCGCTTCATCATCTTCTCCATGGATTTGTTCAGAATATACAGCTCAAAGTGGGTTGCCAACCGTCGTCTCAGTGGCATTGTCAGGCAACAAGGTAAAGCGCGTGTGAAGCAACTCGGTCAGGCCGAATTCGACCAGCAAAGCGCGCAAACGTTCCGCCGCAGCACGCTTTTTCTGGCCGGTGTAGCGAGCGATGATCAGTTCGTTTTTCAGGCTGTGCTCCCAGCCGACCAGCTCGGTCACCGTAACCTGGTAGCCGCAGGCCTCCAGGTACAAGCAACGCAGCACATTGGTGATTTGACTCCCCAACTCCCGTGTATGCAGCGGATGCCGCCATAATTCTGATAGCGGCGTACGCGCCAGCGAGAGCGCCTTGTGCTGCCCCAGCACCCGCGCCACCTCGGCCTGGCAGCAGGGCACCAGCACCATGAAGCGTGCCTTCTTTTGCAGGCCAAAAGCGATGGCGTCGTCAGTAGCAGTGTCGCAGGCGTGCAGTGCGGTCACCACATCAAAGCGCGCGGGCAATTGGTCTGACTGCGCCGATTGCGCCACCGTCAGGTTCAAAAAACGCATCCGGTCAAAGCCCAGCCGCTGCGCGAGTTCGGTCGACTTCTGCACCAGCTCTGGCCGAGTTTCAATGCCAAAAATCGTGCCGTTGGCGCGCTGCCGGAAAAACAGGTCGTACAGGATAAAGCCCAGGTAGGACTTGCCCGCACCGTGGTCTGCCAGCGTCACCTCAGGGTCAGGCACCAGTTCCAGCAGCAGTTTTTCAATGAACTGATAGAGGTGGTAGACCTGCTTGAGCTTGCGCCGCGAATCCTGGTTGAGCTTGCCCTCACGCGTCAGGATGTGCAGTTCTTTGAGCAGCTCAATCGACTGGCCAGGACGCAGTTCAGCGGCCAGGAGATGGGCGTGCGTGGCAGCGGATTTCTTCGTCATGCGGCGATGATGCCACGTCTTGACACAACAAACGCGCGCCGGTGAGGCGCTCGTGTTCACGCATCGCAAAGCGGTCGGTCATGCCGGCAATGTAGTCAGCTACCACGCGCGCCCGATCCGCTGCGCTGCCGCAAGCCACCGCCATCCGATCGGCAAAGCGTTCGGGCAAGGCCTGCGGCGCGCTGGTGTAGGCGGCAAAGAGTTCACGCACGATCTGGCGTGCCTGATCATTGGTTTGAACTACCTGCGGGTGCCGATACAACTTTTGCAACAAAAAAGACTTGAGCAACTTCGACTGGCGCTGCATTTCGGCACCAAACCGGACCAATGGCGCCGCCCGGCGCACGGCGTCGACGCTTTCTGGGCGGGTTTCTTGCACCGCCTGGCCCGTGGCCTCAATCACGTCATAAACCTGCGCGCTGAGCATGCGGCGAATGGTTTCATGCAGCAACCGGCGCGCCTGCTTTTTGTCTTGCAGTTGCGGATATTCGGCCAGCGTCTCGCGCTGAAAATCGTTGAACAAAGGCACATCTGCAAGCTGCTGCAAGGTAATCAGGCCGGAACGCACGCCGTCATCGACATCGTGGGCGTTGTAGGCAATTTCGTCGGCCAGGTTGCACAGCTGCGCTTCCAGGCTGGGCTGATACTCATCGAGAAAACGCCTGGCGACGCCGTTGGGTTCGGCGGCCTCCAGCTCCTGTGCATGGCGGCGCGAACAGTGCTTCAAAATCCCCTCACGCGTCTCAAACGTCAGGTTCAAGCCGTCAAAATCAGGGTAGCGTTCCTCCAGATGGTCGACGACGCGCAGGCTTTGCAGGTTGTGCTCGAAACCGCCAAAGTCAGCCATGCAGGCGTTCAGTGCGTCTTGTCCGGCATGGCCAAACGGCGTGTGGCCGAGATCGTGCGCCAGCGCAATGGCTTCGACCAGGTCTTCGTTGAGCTTGAGCGAACGGCCAATCGATCGCCCGAGCTGCGCCACCTCCAGCGAATGCGTCAGCCGGGTGCGAAACAGATCGCCTTCGTGGTTCAGAAAAACCTGGGTTTTATAAACCAGACGCCTGAAAGCCGTACAGTGCACGATGCGGTCGCGGTCGCGCTGGTAGTCGGTGCGCGTGGGCGCGGGGGCCTGTACAAAACGCCGCCCGCGCGTTGCCGCCGGGTCACAGGCGTAAACAGCCAAAGCAGAATTCATACGCAAAAAGTGGCTCTAGCCCCTATGGAATAAGCGCTAACTGCTCTTATTTTTAAAGTTATTTTTAACAAGAGAGGTCAATCACCTGGCGCACCAGCGCGTTGGGCGCGGGGCGCACCACGGCGCGGCCGGGCTGGTCGATCAGCACAAACTTGATCTCCCCCGCCTCAGACTTTTTGTCGAGCTGCATCAGCGCAAGATAGCGCCCGGCGTTGTCTGCACTATCTAACACCGGCGCTTTTGTGGGCAAGCCCGCCTTGGCGATCAGCGTGACCAGTCGGTGCACAAAGAACGCATCGACCAGGCCCAAGCGCTGCGACAGGTGCGCGGCCAGCACCATGCCACAGCCCACCGCCTCGCCGTGCAGCCAGACGCCGAAACCCAAACCCGCCTCAATGGCGTGACCGAAGGTATGGCCAAAGTTCAGGATGGCGCGCAAGCCCGACTCGCGCTCGTCCTGCGCCACCACAGAGGCCTTGATCTCACAGCTGCGCCGTACCACTTGCGCCAGCGCGGCGGGTTCGCGCGCCAGCACCGCGTCGAGGTGCGCCTCCAGCCAGGTGAGGAAGTCCATGTCGGCAATCGGCCCGTATTTGATGACCTCGGCCAGACCGGCGCTGAGTTCGCGCGCGGGCAAGGTTTTGAGCGTGTCGAGATCGCACACCACCTTGAGCGGCTGGTAGAACGCACCGATCATGTTTTTGCCCAACGGGTGGTTGATGGCGGTCTTGCCCCCCACCGATGAATCCACCTGCGCCAGCAGCGTGGTCGGCACCTGTACGAATGGCACACCGCGCATGTAGGTGGCGGCGGCAAAACCCGTCATGTCGCCCACGACGCCGCCGCCTAAGGCGAACAGCACGGTTTTGCGGTCACAGCCGTGACCCAGCAAGGCGTCAAAAATCAGGTTCAAGCTTTCCCAGGTTTTGTAGGCTTCGCCGTCGGGCAATTGCACGGTGTAGACCCTGGCAAACTGGGCCGACAGCGCGCGCTCAAGCCGGCTCGCATACAGGGGACCGACGGTGGTATTGGTGACGATCAGGGCCACACCCGCTTTGGGCAACTGGGCGTAGCTCAGAGGGTTGTCAAACAACGACCCCCGAATGGCGATGGTGTAACTGCGATCGGCCAGGTCGATCGCAACGGTTTGCAGCTCGGAAAAAGTCATGTTAGCGAGTTTAGAGGGTTTCCCGCTGGCGCCGCCTGCCCGTCAAATTCGACTTGCATCAGGATCATGTTGACCAGCTTGCCTACCGACGGACGCCCGGTTTCCACGCTGAAGTGGGCCGTTTCCAAGTACAAAGGATGGCGCTGGGCATGCAAGTCGCGCAGCCGCCCCAAGGGGTCTGCCACCTGCAACAGCGGCCGATTTTTGTCGTTACGCAAGCGTCTGAACAATTCATCGGGTGACGAATTCAGGTAGACGACGCGGGTGCGTTGGTGCAAATGGTCGCGGTTCTCAGGGCGCAGCACTGCACCGCCGCCAGTAGAGATCACACCTGTGGATTGCAGGGTGAGTTCGTCAATGACCTTGGCTTCAATGTCACGAAAATGCTGTTCGCCCTCACGCTCGAAAAACTCTCTGATCGCGCAGCCCAGGCGTTCTTCGATCAGACGATCCGAGTCGTAGAAAGGGATTTGCAACCGCCGGGCCAACTGGCGGCCCACGGTGGATTTGCCCGAGCCGGGCAGGCCAATCAGACTAATGGTCAATTTAAACTACGCGCAATCAAAGCTGCCACAAGCGCACCAGGCACTCAACGTGCCAGCTTGTCGGCCAATACCTTAGGCGTGATAAAGACCAGCATTTCGCGTTTTTCAGACGAACGAGCAGTCCGCTTGAACAAATTGCCCACACCTGGCAAGTCACCCAACAACGGCACCTTGTCCACGGTGTCGATCTGGTCCTCGGTAAAGATACCACCGACGACCACCGTACCACCGTTTTCAACCAGCACTTGCGTCTTGATGTGCTTGGTATCGATCGCATAGCCCGCCGTTGTGTTGATGCCACGGGTGTCCTTGTTGACATCAAGCTCCAGAATGATTCCGCCTTCCGGTGTGATCTGCGGCGTCACTTCCAGCTTCAAACTGGCCTTGCGGAAAGCAATCGACGTGGCACCACTCGACGATGCCACTTGGTACGGAAATTCCGTGCCCTGTTCGATCAAAGCCTTGATTTGATCCGCTGTAATAACGCGCGGGCTGGAAATCACTTTGCCCTTGCCGTCGGCCTCCAAAGCTGAAATTTCGAGATTCAGGAACCGACTGGCTGCGGCATTGAATATCGAGAACGCCACACTGGCCCCCCCGGCGACCGGAAAATTAACAAAACTGTTCGACGTCGTCCCAGCAGCTCCATCGGCGTAAGTTGAACCAACGGAAATACCGCCAGTGCCCCCATCGGGATTGCCGGCCCCGCCCCCCAAACGCACACCCAGTGACTTGCCAAACGTATCCGACGCCTCAACAATACGCGCCTCGATCATCACCTGGCGCACCGGGATGTCCAACTTGGCAATCAACTGCTGCACCTGCTCCAACTTAGCCGCTGTGTCGGTCACAAACAACTGGTTGGTGCGTGCCTCGGAAATCACACTGCCGCGCGGGCTCAACAAGCGCGACGACGCGCCGGTTGCGCCACCGCTACCAGTGGCGGTGAGCTGCGCGGCCACTTCGGCGGCTTTGGTGTAGTTCATCTGGAACGATTGTGTACGCAGCGGCTCCAGGCTTTGCAGCGCTGCGGCGGACTCCAGGTCGAGTTTTTCCTTGGCGTTGATTTCGTCCTTGGGCGCGATCCACAGCACGTTGCCGGTCTTGCGCATGCCCAGGCCTTTGGATTGCAGAATGATGTCCAGCGCCTGATCCCAGGGCACATCCTGCAGCCGCAGCGTGATGGCACCGTTGACCGAATCGGAAGTAATGACGTTGAAGTTGGTGAAATCGGCAATCACCTGCAGCAACGAACGCACCTCAATGTTCTGGAAGTTGAGCGACAGTTTTTGGCCGCTGTAGCCCGGACCTTGCGTCAACTTGGTAGTGTCGACCTTGACCGGCTTGACCTCGACCACAAACTGCGAATCGCTCTGGTAGGCAGAGTGCACCCATTGACCTTGCGGCTCAATCACCACGCGCACCCGGTCACCACTTTGCATGGCGGTAATCGTTTTCACCGGCGTACCGAAATCGGTCACGTCGAGCCTGCGGCGCAATCCTTCGGGCAGGGTGGATTTCATGAATTCAACCACCAGCGTTTGGCCCTGTTGCCGAATGTCCACACCCACCTGGTCGTTGGGCAAGCCAACCACAATCCGCCCTGTGGCGTCTTCACCCCGACGGAAATCCAGATCGCGCAACGGCATGGCGTCACGGCTCAGATTTTGCGCAAATACCTGGGCTGCTGGCGTTGGTGCCGTACCGGTTACCGCATCCAGCATCACCAACAGGGACTTGCCTTGCAACTGCGTCTTGTACGCCACATGCTGCTTCAGGTTGAGCACCACACGCGTGCGACCGCCCGCCTGAACCACGTTGACCGACTTCAGGTTACCTTGACCAATGTCGACAGTGGACCGGCCCATCGCGCTGACCACGTTGGGAAAATCAAGGGCAATGCGGGCTGGGGTCTGTATCGAAAACCCGGCCGGCAAAGCGTTCAACGGCTCAGTCAGATCAATCTTGACGACCTCTACCCCCCCCTGGACAGAGCCTGTGACGGCTTCGATGGCGACTTGCGCGTGTGCTACGACGCTGGCCAGTAAAAGGCCTGCTGTGATGGCCGCCCGAGCGCAAAGCTGCTCCAACCGGAAACTGTTCTGATTCTTCATTTCAACCTCTCTTGCAACTGCAACGACGCCATGCGTTCGACCCACTCACCCGTTGCGTCTTGCACAATTTCACGCAAGGTGAGTTCTGTCTCGGTAATCTTGGTCACCCGACCATAGTTCTGCCCCAGGTACTCGCCCGGACGCACCTGGTACAGCAACTTGCCCACGGTCACCAGCGCCACCGGCTTCTCGTCGCGTACCATGCTGCCCACGAGCGCAATCGCATCGAGCGGAAATTCTTCCAGCGGCTCTTTGCGGCGTGCCAATTCGGGGGCGAGCAAGGCGCCGTTGAGCGCCGCCTGGCCACCATCTTTTTTCAGCGCCATTGCCAGTTTTTTGTTGCTGAACGGGTCAAACTCCGTGACCTGGTTGTAGGCCTCGGGTTTGAACTGCTTGGGCTCGGAAATGGGCGCCACCTTGGGGAACGTCTGGTTCTTCTGCTGCACCATCCACTGCTGCAATTCGTCATCAGACGCGGATGAACACCCACCCAGTAGCAACGGCAACAGGCCGACCAGCATCATCACTTGTAACCGCTTCATTTCTTCGCCCCTTTAGCCACCTTGCGCTGGGCATTGACCTCTTCCGCATCCAGGTAACGGAAGGTCTTGGCTATGGCGTCCATGCTCAGCGCGCCGTCACGCCCAGGCGCGATTGACATGTTATTAATGGTCACAATGCGCGACAGATTGGAGATGTCCGACGCAAACGAGCCAATGTCGTGGTAGCGGCCCGTCACCCGCACCGATATCGGCAGCTCGGCGTAATACTCACGCACTACCACCTGCCCGGGCCGGAACAATTCAAACTGCAAGCTGCGCCCGATACCCGCCTGGTTGATGTCGGACAACAACGCGTCCATCTCGGCCTTGCTGGGCAACTGCTTTTCAAGCTGCGTCACATACTGCTGCACCTGTTCGCGCTGCTTTCTCAACGCCTCCAGATTGACCGCTTTGGCCAGCTTGACCTTGTATTCGTCACGCAGCTTGACTTCTTTTTCTTGTTCAAGGGTCAGCTCGTCCGATGTGTCGCTCAACCAGACAAACCAAAGCGCGACAACAACAGCCACAGTGACCAGTAAATACAAACCAAATTTGGGCAGATTGGGCCAGCTCGACGGGTCCCTGGTATCGAGGTTGCGGAACTGGTCTGCCGCACTTTCAAACCAGGCCTTGATGTCAACGGGTAGCGTAATAGACTTTGCCATGGCGTGCTTCCCTACTTGGCGGCGGTTGCCGTCGGCTTGGCGGCCTCAGAGGCGCGCACCAACTTGACCCGAACCGTGAAATTCGATACCCGGCGCTGGTCTCGCGCGGCCAACGTCACCGAACCGGCAACAATTTCAATCAGCTCCGGCCGGGTAAACCAGGCCGAATTGCCGCCCAGGTTACGCAGCAGCTCGGAGACCCGCTCGTTGGACTGGGCGACACCTTTTAAGGTCACATCCTGGCCAACCTGCACCATGCTGTTGACGTACACGCCCTCAGGCAACTGGGTCACCAACTCGGTCAGCAAGTGCACTGGCATGTTGCGATCAGACTGCAGGTCTTCCACCGCTTGCTGGCGCGCCTTCAGGGCAGCAATTTCAGATTCGAGGTTGGCGATATCCTTGATTTGCGCGTCAAATTTCTTGATCTCGATGCTCAAAACCTGGTTTCGGTCTTGCTGATTCGACGTCTGATTACTGATCCACAAAAAGGCAAAGCCGGCAATGAGGCCACCGGCCAAAGCGGACGCCCCCAAACTGGCGTTGAACATGTCTTTGCGCCGTTTGCGCGCAATCTCACGGTGGGGTAATAAATTGATCAATATCACTGCAGAAACCTCCGTAGCGCCAGGCCACAAGAGGTCAGATAAGAAGGTGCTTCACGCGACATCTTGTCCACGCGAATGTTACTTGCAACCTCCATGCCCTCAAAAGGGTTGACAACCGAGCAGGCAAATCCGGTTTGTCGCGTCACCGCAGCCGTCAGCTCGGGCAAAGACGCTGAGCCGCCAGCCAGCATGACCATGTCAACCTTGTTGTGCGTGGTGCTGGTAAAGAAAAACTGCAGCGCGCGGCCCACCTCCTGGACCAAACTTTCAATGAACGGCTGCAGCACCACCGAAGCAAAGTCCTCTGGCAGTTCATCGCTGCGTTTCTTGGCTTCGGCCTCTTCCTGCGAGAAACCGTACTGGCGAATGATCATCTGCGTCAACTGGGCACCACCGAAAGCCTGGTCGCGGTCATAGAGCAACTCGTCGTCGCGAATCACCTGCATGCTCGTTGTCATCGCACCCACTTCAAAGAGCGCCACAATGCTGCCAACACCCTTCTTCGGCAGATTGGCAATCAACCGGCTTGCCGCCAGCCGCGAGGCGTAGGACTCCACGTCGACAATCACCGGCTTCAGGCCAGCGGCCTCGGCCAGCCCTTGAATATCCTGGACTTTCTCTCGCCGCGACGCCGCAATCAAGACCTCCACGTCGCCCGACGCGTTGGCGCTGGGCCCGACAATGCAGAAATCGAGACTCACCTCATCCAAGGGAAAGGGAATGTATTGACTCGCCTCGGCTTCCACCTGTTGCTCAAGTTCCTGGTCGGACAGCCCGCCAGAGAGCACAATTTTCTTGGTGATCACCGCTGAAGGCGGCAGCGCCATCGCCACATTTTTGGTCTTGGTGCCACTTTTCTTGACCAAGCGGCGCACGGCGTCGGCAACCTCGTCAAACTTTTCGATGTTGCCGTCGGTGATCCAGCCCCGCTCCAGCGGCACAATGGCACAGTTTTCGAGAACGTAGCGGCCGTCCTTGTCCTGTCCCAATTCGACCAACTTGACGCTTGACGAGCTGACGTCCAAGCCCAGCATGGGTGCGGGTTGACGGCTAAATAATGAGCCCAGTGAAAGCAACATGATCCCCTAAAGAAGGTGAAAAACCCAAGTTATCTTGAGAATTCACTTGAATGCTATCAGCAAGATAGTTGTTTAGCAAAGATATTTCATATTTTTTTGGTGACCAAACGTTGCCAAAATGTAGACGGGGTGCACCTCTTTTGGCGTGACTTGCCCTCGCTTTGGCTGAATTTTCGCGACCTCAATCCACGGCAATGAGATACTCTCATAGTCCTATCGCACCCGACCGGGCGACCTCTGATGGGCCCTGAGTATCGTATTTTTATGTCCGACAAAATTTCTCCACCGCCGTCGAGCACACCACGGCCACCCCAGCGGCCTGCACCGCCTGCGCTACATTGGGCCATCAAATTACCGCTGATGGCCTTGGGCTTGCTGGCAGCAGGCATGGCAAGCCTGGCGCTGCTGATCGGCTTGGCCATGGCGGTCGCCTATCCCAACCTGCCAGACATCTCCGATCTGTCAGATTACCGGCCCAAGCTGCCCCTGCGGATCTATTCGGCAGAGGGGGTGCTGATCGGTGAATTTGGCGAAGAGCGCCGCCATCTCACGCCCGTCGCGGAAATTCCTGACGTCATGAAACAAGCGGTGCTGGCCATTGAGGACGCGCGCTTTTACCAGCACGGCGGCGTGGATTACATCGGTGTAGCGCGTGCCGCGCTGGCCAACCTGGGGCGCATCAAGAGCCAGGGCGCATCGACCATCACCATGCAGGTGGCGCGCAACGTCTACCTTTCGACCGAAAAAACCTACACCCGCAAGATCTACGAGATTTTGCTGACCTTCAAGCTCGAACATTTGCTCAGTAAAGACCAGATTCTTGAAATCTACATGAACCAGATATTCCTGGGCAACCGTGCTTATGGTTTTGCAGCGGCGTCAGAAGCCTATTTCGGCAAACCCTTGCAAGAGATCACCATCGCCGAAGCGGCCATGCTGGCCGGCTTGCCAAAAGCGCCATCGGCTTACAACCCCATCAACAACCCCAAGCGGGCACGCACGCGCCAGCTCTACATCATCAACCGGATGCTGGAAAACGGCTTCATCACCGCGGCGCAGGCTGAGGCCGCCAAACAAGAGCCGCTGCGCGTGCGCTCCAGCGCAAACAACAATGCAGTCCATGCAGAGTATCTGGCCGAAACCGTGCGCCAACTCATTTACGCCCAGTATGGCGACTCCACCTACACCCGGGGCCTGAACGTCCATACCACGCTGCGCGCAGCCGACCAGATCACCGCTTACCAGGCCTTGCGCCGCGGCATCATGAATTACGAGCGACGCCAGGTCTACCGCGGGCCAGAGCAGTTTCTCAGCCTCCCGAACGACCAGGCCGCCATCGACGACATCATTGATGATGCGCTGCAGGAGCATCCCGACAACGGTGATGTGCTGGCCGCTGTGGTTCTGGAAGCCAACCCCAAATTGATTCGGGCGGTTCGCGGCAATGGCGAAACAATCGAAATCAGGGGCGAAGGGCTCAAACCCGCGACCTCCGGCTTGTCGGACAAGGCGCCGGCGAACATCAAGATCCGCCGTGGCGCGGTGATCCGCGTCGTGCAGACACCCAAGTCAACCTGGGAGATCACCCAATTGCCCGAAGTGGAAGGCGCTTTTGTCGCCATTGACCCGCGCAGCGGCGCCGTCCGGGCGCTGGTCGGCGGTTTTGACTTTGAGAAAAACAAGTTCAACCACGTCACGCAGGCCTGGCGGCAACCGGGCTCAAGCTTCAAGCCCTTCATCTACTCTGCCGCGCTGGAGCACGGTGTAACACCAGCCACCATCGTCAACGACGGGCCACTTTTTTTTGACGCGGGGGTCACCGGCGGGCAGCCATGGGAGCCGAAAAACTACGACGGGAAATTTGAAGGTCCGATGACCATGCGCCGTGGCTTGGCCAAATCTAAAAACATGATCTCAATCCGCATCCTGCAGGTGGTGGGCGCGCAAAACGCGCAGGATTGGGCGGCACGCTTTGGCTTTGACGCCGACAAGCACCCGCCTTACCTGACGATGGCGCTCGGCGCGGGTTCGGTCACGCCAATGCAGATGGCCACCGCCTACAGCGTCTTTGCCAACGGCGGCTACCGCGTCAACCCATGGGTGATCAGCAAGGTCACCGACCAGCGCGGCAAAGTACTCACGCAGGTTCAGGAACCCTTGCTTAACGAGTCATTGCGCGTCATTGACGCGCGCAACGCCTATGTCATGGACAGCCTGCTGCAAGAAGTCACCCGCACCGGCACTGCTGCCTCGGCCCAGGCGACGCTCAAACGCCCGGACCTGTACGGCAAAACCGGCACCACCAATGATTCGATGGACGCCTGGTTTGCCGGCTTCCAGCCAACGCTGGCGGCCATCACCTGGATTGGCTACGACACACCGCGCAAGCTCGGCCGCCGTGAAACCGGCGGTGGCCTGAGTCTGCCGATCTGGATCGAATTCATGTCAAGCGCGCTCAAAGGTGTACCCGTCACCGAGCCCGATGTTCCCGCTGGCGTTGTCAACATCGATGGCGAATGGTTCTACGACGAATACACGAACACGACGGGCATCACCACCCTGGGCGTAGAAAGCGAGGGCATCGCACCGCAGGTGATTCCGATGCCCTACGAAGAAGAGAAAAAGAAAATTCTCGACCTGTTTAGAAACTAGCAGCTTGCGGCAAAGGTCAGTGGGCAATGGGCCTGGTCACTGGCGTACCTGGACAATGAGGCAAAAAATTCGCCCTGGCCCTTGGTATCCATCCACTGTTTACCATCAAATTGATAGTGAAAACCACCGCATTTTGCGGCCACCCAGACCTCGTGTAACGGCTTTTGCAGGTTGATCACGATCTGACTGCGGTCGGCAAACACCAGCGTCACCATGCCGCCACTGCGCTGGTTGTCGATATCCGCGTCGGTACTTTCGTTGA